>ERZ780198.294-NODE-294-length-58122-cov-23.070005_pt1 | contig 58122 bp, 32 predicted proteins | sample MGYA00510979_ERZ780198 | MGnify/ENA primary metagenome ERZ780198 (study PRJEB29588, sample SAMEA2158039) | human gut metagenome | biome: human gut; feature: human-associated habitat; material: faeces | place: Denmark | collected 2008/2010 ...
GTTGTATCAGGATTATAGACAAAAACTCAAAGGGGCGCTATTGCTGAATAGTTACGCCATAGCTCAGAACGTTCAGGAGCGACTTTACAACACCCATGCTGCGCAAATATGTGCCAGCATCAACAGGCGTAATATTTGAATTCTTAAGCCACACCTTACAGAGTCGCTTCATGTAGGTTTCAACGGTGTCATTTGTTCCAAATTCACAACTCTTGACAAGCTTAATGTCAGGCAGAGTTGTGATCTTCTCCGTTGCGTATTCTGACACGGGTATTCTGTGTTCCTCAATAACATTCTCTTCTTGGAACACCTCTCCAAATACATCTGACGCATATTTGCATAAGCGTTTTTTACTGTCTGGGCCATTGCCAATAGTAGCTGATGTACCGATAGGGCACAATGCCCCCTTAGGCAGATTCAGTTTCAGCTTCAAGCGTCGAATCAAATTTGCCACATCAGTACCCTGTGCGCCATCATAGGTGTGCAACTCGTCAAGCACGATAAACCTCAGAGCCTTGAAGTCAGCATCAATATTGCCCTTCCATAGACGACGGCTGAAACGCTGACGCATCAGTCCATAGTCCAGCATCTTGAAATTGGTAAGCAAGATGTCGGGCACGGTATCAAGTATGGCATCACGGTTTTCGATGATATGGTCAGGTCCCATATCTCGTGGATAGTTTTTGGGATCTATCCCTTCACCAACAAAAAGACCAGCTGTTATTTTTCCTTTCAGTCGAGGATCGTTCCAAATGGTTTCTGCCAAACGTTTAGCCTGATCGCTTGCCAAGGCATTCATAGGATACATGATAATGACTTTCACGCCTACCTGACGTGTGTACTTGTTGCAGTTGTAGCAATAGTCAAGAATAGGATAAAGGAAACACTCTGTCTTGCCCGAACCAGTACCCGTAGTTAGCAGGGTTGGTTTAGGTTCATTGCCGTTCTGCATCGTCAACTGTCGGAAAGCCTGCAGCTGATGCAAGTATGGAGGGAAGTTAGGAGCTATCTCCAATGGAATATTTCGGCTCTCTTCTTCCGATGCGGACACAAAAGGTGTCTTCAACGAGACGTAAGGACCTTTGAAGAGTCCATCCTCCTTACTCTCGATGAAGCGATAGAAAGCATCGCTGACTTCCTTCTCCTTGAACTTGAAGGTAGCCTTGATATACTCTATTATTGAATCACGTACTTCGCGTGCTTGTTGAAGAGGCAGCATACTGTTATTATTTTATCATTGACAAATTAAAAGAAGAAGAATCAACAACTTTATACCCTGCAGCCTTAAACATCACGGCCGAATCTTCATCAACCGGATCAATGGCGATTTTAGGTTCTCTTAGTAGCAATCCTGCTGTAGCTATGACCAAATCGTTGTGATCTAACAAATCGACATCGCCATCCATGCTAAATGGTATGCTATTGTCGAGAAGTAAATCCACTATGCCTTCGAGACCAGGGTATAATGTCTTTACATCATCCCTACTAATATCATCATTTTTATTAAAGTCCACTTCTACGCAATTCGACAAGAATTGCTTTACCATGTTTGACTTTACTGGTATAATGCCAACAGGCATATCTGTAATAAGTAGGGTTGTACTTCTAGATCGACTTGTTGCTACGTTAAACAGATTGTCTGAAAACGCAAAGTCATAATTTCGCAGAGGAACGTAGAAGATTGTATAATCAACAGTTTCTCCCTGTATTCTATTAATTGTATCAACGAGTAGGTCTATCTTTTGATCATCATTACAAAACTCAGCCTGAAGAGCATTGGTAGTTAATACAAACGGTGACAAGATTGCGAGTCTTCTTCTGGGATAATAGCCGTTAAAAACATTCACAATCTTGCGAATAATATCTAGCGCACCCTTAGAACAAGCAGCGCCACTAGCACCTTTCGTAGTATATATAATAGTTCCACCTTCATCTGGGAAAAATGGTTTCATCTCAGATGGCACATTGAACAAAGTTTTCTTCTTCTGTACGCTTGTAAAGTTTCCACCATAAAAGTATTTTGAAAGTTTTGTACTGGCTTGCGTAAGACGGAATGAGGTCGTCATCCTAAAGCTTGGAACATTTGTTGAGCACACATAAGTTAACATGCCATTCGCCTGAGTGTCTATGTCTATTCCTTGATAATCTGCAGTATTGCTAATCTCAACAACAGGAGGTAACTGCATAGGGTCGCCTACGACAAGACACTTCTTTCCTAATTTCACAAACGCGGCAATAGCTGTTAAGAATGCCTGAGATGCCTCCTCAATAACTATTAAGTCATATACAGCTTTGTCTACTTTGTTGATTATTCTTGAAAGAGAATAGTATGTAGAACAAAGCAAACAACCTTTTGCTATCGACAAGTCTTTATCGGCAGGCACCAAGAAAGGGTATTTCTTTTTTTCTTCAGCTGATAATACAGTCTTACTTATGACACCATTCTGAATGGCTGGTGTCATAGTGTCCTGTGAAATCAACGAAATCAGACTTGCATTACTTTGAGTAGTAACGCAAACACTTTTCTTCTCTGCAGTTATCTTGCTAATGATACTTCCAAGGGTGTAACTTTTACCTGTTCCTGGAGGGCCCTGCAAAACACATACGTCTGAGGTTTCTAAAACCTTTATTATTCTTTCTGGTACATTGTCTGTACTTTTAAGTTCAACAGGAGACCAATCGTTATAGTTGATCTTGGGGATTAACAGAAGATTCTCATCTGACTGATGTTGGTGGATGTAATCTGATAAGTTCATCAACAACTCTGTTGGTGGCAATGTCTCCAACATGACAAATTTGAGTTCTTTATGCAGTGCTAATCCACTACGAACAACATTAAGCATTTCTAAACTCACCTTGCTGCATCCTACAGTTTTCCTGTCTTTTAGGAAGTACAATGGAACAATGTCAGAGAAACTTGTGTGTACATCGAAATTTTCCCTAAACTTTAGACTTGTACAACTCCATGATTGGATAGTAGAGCCATACTTTTCATAAGACGATTTTCTTAAGATACATAGTACCATCGGCACCTTGAGGCGAGGAGTTGTCCTCGTCTCAAAATGTACCACCATTTGTCCGTGTTCAGTAGCACCAACAATTGACCCATAAAATGCCCTTCCATTTGCAAAAAGACTATTCAAAGGTGTATTCGCATATAGCTCATACTTCTTCTCTTGATCTCTTCGTTGCAATTTGAAGAACTTTTCGTATTGTTCTAATCTATCCATAATCTTTTAGTCTAAATCCATATTACCCTCGGAATTGAAATATTCATCAAAGATGCTATCCAAATCAGAATTTGGAGTTTGATGGACTTTTAACATTAAATGAACATTTCTGCCAGTATAGATTGGGTTTAATCTGACATCATCACCAATCTTTAGGCTATCTGGATTCAAAGCACTTTCTATAGTTGACATTATATCCATACTATTAGATGGCGATATCTTCATCAACACATTATTACTACTTTCTGCTATTGCCTTGACATCATCCTTATCCATAACCATCTTAAAATCTTGATCGCCAAATCCTGTACATAGGCAAGCATAGTGACCCTGATTAACAATGGCGTTCCATATGGAAGGTGCTAAATACCAAATTCCATAGATTGCACCTTGAACATATACCTCCTTTCCGTCCACAAGTGGAATCGTAGAATAATTCTCAGATCGTATATATTCTTTCGCATCAAAATCTGGTGAAATTGAAAGATCCGTAGCATGTTCCTTAATATACATGAGACCACGATATCTAGCAATTACATGCTTAGCCTTTATCTCATCTTCTGGTATAGAGAAACCGCCACCCATGAAATCAGACACTTTCTCGGAGTATTCACGAATGAAATCCTGAATTTGGTTTACCTTATTATCTTTCTGTAATTGCTCATCATTCTCATATTTCTCCAAACGAGATTTTAACTCTATAATTTGTTCATCCTTTTTTCTTTGTTCTTCAATCGAATTTGAACACAGAGAAATGAAATCCTCAAATTTGAAAGGCACAGTATTGTCTGTATAAACCTGAGCAAGTACAGTTGCAACTTCTGCATCATCCGCAGCTTTGATGTACAAACACTTTTTGTCTCTGAAATAGAAGAAATCTCCATCAAATCCATTACAAAGCAGTTCCTTATCATTGTAGGTAATACGATAAGGCATCTTTGTTTGGAGCAAGAAGATTCTAATCTTGTCGGATGTTCTCCACTTTATATATTTTTCAGTAGACAGTTCAACTGCGTCAGCGTAATCATCTATTACAAATTGCTTTTTTGTATAGATACTATTAAACTTTTGGCTGAGCATGTCAAGTATCGCCACTTGTTTGTCTTGTAAAACTGGGGCTATAGAATAAACCCAATGAACAAATGAATTTGGATATGATTTAAGTTCACTGCCCCATTCTGTCATCGTATTATTCTTGAAAGAAATACGACGTTTTATTTCTGCACAGTCATCAAAACGAAAGCCAATCTCTTTGAGAGCATTACATTTATTTATATCAGACCCACACCAATCTTCAATCGCCTTGTCTCCACGTTCTATTTCCAACGTATAATCTGTTGAGAACAAGTATTTGCCCTCAACAAAGTTTCTCCATGGATAACATGATTTATATTGTGCTAGCAAAGGTATCAAATCTTTATCGTAAAAATAGGAAATGATTACTACCACCTGTTCTTTTTCAAGCTTTATGTATTTCTCCCAGAAACCAAGACTTGAATAATTTGCTTGTGCTCGCATAAGCAAGATATAGGCGTATTGAGCTGGCGATACCACTGTGCCGTCTTGTTTCAAATTATCCATGAGTCTGCTTGAAACATTTCCACTATTAGTTCTATCAACTGAAAAAATTGTTGTATAGTTAGCTATCAAAGAAAATTTGGATACAATTTTCCCATAGATTGCACATTGTGTATCGCCTGGCAAAATGTCACTAAGTTTTAAACTGTATGTCTTTTCCTTATTGTCTTGCGTAACCTTAAATAATAGAGTATCACTAGATGCAAAATCAGACAATTTAATACCATCAACTGTAATTTTTGATTTGAGTGAAGTCGCATCCATTTTTGACGCTAACTGAATGCAACGATAAGCATAGGAAGTACTCTCATAGGACTCTTTTGTTGACAAGGGAAGTGCATCGATTCTACGAATAAATGCATCAATAGAATCTTTGTCAGAGGTTTTTTCGATTAAAGACAAAACTTCATCTGTTGCTCCGAACTTTCTGATAAGACGAATTGTGAGTAAAGAAGGCCATGATTGACCTTGCTTTTGATAGGATGTATATATTGTATCAATGGACTTTGGGGTGTCGAAAATGCTATCATATTCAACATCGACAATATCTTGATACAAACTTTCATTCAAAACCAAAAACTTCTGAATTTCAGCAAAATTCTCCTCGTTAGCAATTATATAAGGAAGTTGCCAATCTGCAGCATTAGTTATATAAGCCGTCAATTTGCTCAAAGAAGAATATCCTCCTTGACAATTTTTAAATATCTGCAGTTGCCTTATTGCGCTATCTGCAATATTCTCAAAAGAAGATAAAGATGTAACAAGCTCCAATTTCTCGGATGCAGTTAAATGAGCAGCGTCAGACTCGATATATTCTTTTATGTTCGAATATAAATTTCTTTCTCTTTGAGCTGATAACAAAGAAGAAAGAGGATGTGATTCGAGTGTCGTATCACTGCATTTCATTCCAACTTTCTGCAATATGCTCTTGATTGATACCGTTTTAGATGTCATAATAACATAGCTTTTATCGGCATCAATTTCTTTACGAGACTTCCTCTCGTTCCCAAACTTATAAAGCTTAATATTCGGGAGAAGCGCTTTTGCTTCGTTGGATGTTGTAGTGACCCTTATTTCATTTATAAATGCATCAAATATGGCTTCTTCACAAGAATCAAGCCATTTGTTTAATAATTCTATATTAGCTTTTACTATGATAGAGTTAATGTTCCATTCTTCGATGCCTAACTTGTCTGCATTTATTGCTTCAGTTAAGAGTTCCTTATTGTTTTCACCAGTCCATACAAACCATTGTTTGTCAGCATGACCTATTTGATCTAAAGGTATATCGATATTAACCTTCTTAATTTTTACTTTTGTAGCATCGTTATAGAGCCCAGTTAAGGTTGGTACACATGTTTTGATAGCTGCATACAACTTGTCGAAGAATAATTCATTCATCCAAGTCTTCTCTTGGACACCAGGTTTGTTCGTAAGCAAAATAGATGCAAAAAGTTGCACGAACTTCTGTCTATCAGAAGTTCTAAACTCGTCAAGTTTCTTGACGATGAATGATGCAATTTCTGGAAGTAATTCTCTATTGGTATGATGATTAATCAGTTTACGACGGTTAGCTTCTACCTGAAAGCTATCACTATGAATGAAAAGAGCCATATTATCGACCTCATCACCCATAGGAAAATATTTATAGAAGTTGGGCGATTTCTTGAGCTGATCCACAGCTTTATAATAGTCTTTATCAGCAAAGTTTAATGGTAAGAAACCAAACGAATAAAGTATATCATAGTTACTGTATTGAGGTTCTATCTTCTTAAAGATTTCTGTATCTTTAGCAATAGAAGACTCACATAGACATAGAGCCTTTTTATTAATAACCTCTCCATTGAAACAGATGTGGCCCAATTGCCTCAATGTATTCATCGAATATTCTATACCATTCTTTAGTGTTGCCAAGTCTTCATCTAGAAGTTGATGTTTGTTCTCGCCAAGTTTGATAAAGAATAGCGTACCATGACTGAAATCCGCATCATTTTGCTCAAACATAGGCCCTAGACATTCCGTAGTATATTTGCGTAATTCTTCCAATTCCGTCTTTGGGAACGCTACTTCATCATTATAATTTATGTCTTTTACTACCTCCCCTGCATTGACAGGGAAATTGGTGATAGCTATTTTCAGCAGAAAGGCATTTTCATCTACACCGCCATAAGTAATCTCCTCTAAGGACATAAGTTCTCGCAGCTGAGAAGCTTTGTCCCAGCTGAACAGAATAGGTCCTTTTTTGCCATGCACCAGTTCTCTTACACCATTACCTTTTCCTACCAAACGATGGGCAAGTTTAAAGCCAATGCCCAATCGACCTATGCTTGACGAATCAGACTTAGTAGACTGCGCAATATTAAGAATTGAAGTAAGACCTTCTACAGAAAACTTAGCACCATTGTTTACTGCCAAGAAATACTGATCATTATAAAACGCCCAAAAATGAGTAGCATTGCAATCAACAGCATTTTGAAGAAATTCATAAATAGCCTGATTGTCTTCTGCAATATCCAAGAGTGATGGAAGATAACGCTCTATGTCATCTTTCATCCCGTGAAATAAATTGAAGAAGCCACTCTTATGTCCTTCGGGTGAGTCATAAGAACATCCCATGAAATTTTCTTCTATCTCTGGACGATGCTGGTTGTTCTTTATCTGTGTTCTATATTCTTTAGCAGAGTTTACTCTCATGATTTTTTAAGTTAATTATTTCCTTAATATTATCCATCGGCCTGATTTCTGTGAACCTTCGCGGGCAATGAGGTTTTCTTCTTGCAATTTCTTGAGGTGTTTTAGTATGGCGCTTCTGTTGATATTTAGCTTGTTTGCCATGTCCCTTGAAGTGATGTTAGCATTGTCGGCTATCAGTCGGATGATAGCGTCTCTTGTTTCTGAACCACCCTTCTGGACCACCTCTTTGGTTTCTGGACCACCTTTCTGGACCACCTTGTTTCCATTGATGAGAAGGTCTTCCGCCATTGACTTTTTGAATTCTACAATCTCATTGTGTAGGTTCTTGCTATGCTCTTGAAGCATAAACTGCTGAAAAGGAGCAGTTGTTTCACCTTCGCGTGATTGATTGAGGGCCTCGATATATGCAGCTTTGTCTTCCTTCAGGACCTTTGTAGGGATGAGTCCAAACTCAAATTGCAGATAGTTCATGATTAGTCGCGACATCCTTCCGTTGCCATCCACCCAAGGATGAATGGTAACGAGAAGGTTATGGGCATCAAAGCTCAGGAGATAAGCTTCTATGTCATCGGCTTTCTTGATGAGAGCTTCGCGTCGCTGGTTGATATGTTCACATAGCTCTTTTAGTTTCATCGGCACCTTACGATAGTCCATGTATGAACGTCCACCAGGTCCTGCGGTTACTCCACACAATCGCAAGTCACCTTTGGAAGAGTCGAACTCACCTCCCAAAGTGCTATAGTGGCTACCTGTATTTCTCATCACTATAGCCGAGAGCTGTTGTAGCATTTCTATGGTAAAAGGCTTATGCTCCTTAGCCCACTTGATTGACTGTTCGTAAGCTCGTTTCAAGTCGAGGTTCATAAGTTGCTCCACCATTGGCTTACCTTTGGCGGAAATACCCTCATCGAAGAGTAGCATGTTCTCTATCTCTGTCACCGTAGAGCCCTCGATGGCAGTAGAGTGAGTAATGATAGAATACAGATAGAACTTCTGATAGTCTATCTGATTGGCTATTCCAAGCTGGTGGTATTCTTTCAAAACTGCCAAGAGTTCGTTGATATATTGCTTCATAGTGATACGAGTTTTTGATCCACGCTTGCAAAGCGCTGATACTACTTATTAAATATCTTTTCGAAGTGAGCCCAGGCACGGCGATAGTCTTCTATGCGGTCGCACTTTGTGTAGGGAGCATAATAGGTCACTTGCTGGCCTCCATAAAGTTCGCTCTTGGCAGGGTCGATTGTATGGGTATGAGTAGGCGAAGTTCCAGCATAGGTGTTTTCGTCTATCTGCTTACCACGTATGTCTTCCCATCCCAGCATACCAGTCTTAGCGTTGCGCTTGCGGTCGACTCCAACGCCTGTCAATCCCTTTGAGCATGTGAAGACGATGTTGCCCTTTTGGTCGTACCATGTGTCTGCCTCGTTCTGCTGAAGCACGGGGAACTGAATGATGTAGATCATCTCCAAGTCTTCCAAGGTCAAGCCCAAAGCCATGGCTGCTATTACATCTATCTCTACCAAAGCCTGCCTACGCTCAAAGTAGTTGCGCAAGGGTATGTCCCATGCCCACTCTTCATGCAATTGTTCGAAAGGCTTTAGACGTGGGTCACCTATGCTCCAAATCTCTTGTTTGTAAGCTTCGTCCCACATCTCTTGCCAGAGGTCGGCATAGGCTGTGGTAAGGCAGTTAAGAAGTAGGGTGCGAGAATGAAGTGCAGAGCTAAATTCTTTTGACACCCCAATAGGAAACACTTCCAATCTACTTGAAGTAATATTCTGACTAGCAACTGTTTTCCAATAGAAATCCATTACTATGGATGCACAAAGAGCAGACATATCCACGGTGTCATTTCCGCTACTAAAAGTAGCGGAAATGACACCGTTGATATGTGCTGTTCTGCGTGGCAGAACAGCACATATCAACGAGCGTTCGCCTGAAAGATTTACCATTTTACGGAAACCGACCTTATAATAATCTAGCCAATTATCATATATAGCTTTGCCTTCATTATCTTGATGAATAAAGAAGCCCTTAAACATAGGTTGGTCTACATAATCAGTAACGTTTGGTACATATTTAGTCCTCTGAATATAGTTGTCTTCAATTGCAGTCAAATCTACGAAAGTAAAGTCACCCTTGTTAGGACTACTTATCTTTGGAGTCTGATATAAAGGATTAGACACATAGAAATGCGGAGCATTGTAAATCATTTCACAATTTTCAAAGTTTGGAGTTATAGTGTGAGACTTGATATCTTTGATAATCCCAGACTTTGGGGCGCCTGTTTCATCCCAACAAACTGTAATGATAGGCTCTCTGTCAACAACTTTTAGAGAATGATTGGCTAATTTTGATAATACTCTAAGAATTCTTCCATCATGTACATTTACAAGTTTAGCACTATCAGGAACTTGACCATCTTCAAAAGTATCAGAAAGGAGTTTTATATACTCGTCATTATAATGCATGATACGACTTCTATGTCCTTTCAAATTCCAACCACCATTTTCATCCTTTATACCACCACATACACCATGCCCATCATGAGCATAACAAGCATCTACGGTACTTGGATGAAAAAGGTTGTTAATGTTATCGAATGAAATTTTTTCACGATAACTGGTATACACATTTGCCCCATACTTACGACGATGTGCTATCGGGAACAAATTCAGAGCGTTTTGATACTGAAAATGGTACACTAATCTATGATATATTTCTTTTCTCAAGATCTGACCTTTTGCATCATCATACATGCTTTCAGGCAATACCAAACCAGTATAGCCAAATTGATTAGTCTCTTCAAGACAATTTTCAAGCACGCATTTATACAAATCTGTCTGCTGACCTTTAAGAAGAGGATAATTACATACTGCATTTAAGAATGCACCCATACAAGTGTATTCTATCTGTTCAGCTTCACATAGTCTCTTTAACTGCACATCCTGGAAATATACATCCAACGAAGAATCAACATCAACAGCACTTTCTTCTCGAATAAGTACTTCTGGAAACTGTTCTCCAATTACGTTTTGCTGCTCATATTCCAATTTTATCCACGGCGGATTACCACAAATAATATCAAATCCATCCCTCAGCCAGAACACTTCTATGAACTCCAACATAGGGTGGAAGAAATGGTAACGCTTGGCAAGGCGGTCGGCAATCTTCAGGCGCAAAGGGTCCTCGTTGGCAAACAATGACACCTGAGCATGAGAGCCTGTAAGAATCTCTTCTTGGGTCTTTGTAACTATCTGCGATTCATCTTCTGTCATTTTTCCATATTCCGGCATATCCTCAGATACTACATTCGAGCCTGCACGTTCCAATGCCTGACGGGTCTTGGTATCAAGCTGAGAGTTATCCACATCAAGCAAAGCCTCTATGTCGCCCCAATACTCCTGGCGAGTAGGCAGATCGGCAGCATCGTCATACTCCCAAAACCACAGAGCACACCAATAGTCCATCGCAAGTTTTAGTTTGCGATAGGCATTGTCGCGACGATAACGAGTGTCGAAGAGCTGCTGTTTCTTGGCATACGACTCAGCCTGCTCCTCAGCTTTAAAAAGAGTATTGCTTGCCGAATGGTCTATGCCATCCCAGATATCGTTGCGATTGTTGGTGAGCTTGTCTATCGAAAGCTGATTGGTGAAATACTCCTTCAAGAGCACATCAATCTTGCCCGATATACGCTGCAAGGTCTTGAAGTCAGCATCGCCGATGGGTGCAGTCCAGTCCTTGAGCATAGTAGCCATGCGCTTATCCTCATTGGCATGCGCCTTCTTCTGCTCCTTGATGCTACGCACACCGAGCATATTTGCGTCTGGCAAAAGGAAATGATACACCTCGTTGACAGAGCGATTAACTCTATTGCTAAAGAACCTCACCTTGTGCGGAGCCTTCTCCCACCACTTGTTTACCTTTGGCTTAGCACCATAACGACCGAAGATGCCATAAACGTCCTGCTTGCTATACACCTTGAGCCAAGCACCAATAACGGCATTACCCAAAGCCAAGCGGTTGGCAAAGAACGGAGTCTCCATGTCTTTATGGATAACATTAAGCCACAGGGAGAGCTTACCCAACTCAATGGCAGTTGGGTTCAAGTCGACACCATAAACATTATGTGTAGCAATATAAGCCTTCACCTTCTGCAACTCGTCGCGATAATGGTCGGGCTGTATGCGCCAGTTGCGCAATCCCTTCTCTCTCTGCTGACGCTGCTGCTCAGCAAGGTAAGCTTCAGCCAACTGGTTGATGACCTCGTTCTGGAAGGCGGCAGCACCCATAGCAGGTTCAAGAATCTTGAGCTCAAGTAGTTCAGTTGCCTGACGTTTGTTGGCACGCACATCGTCAAGAATAGATTTGAGCGTGTACTTCACAGTACTACGTGTCAATACCTCAGGCGTATAGAAGCTGGCAGACTTCTTACGGTCGCGTCCATTCAGACGATACACGAATGTACCCTCAGGCAAGATGACGGGATTGCCAGTCTGCTGGTCGCAGAGCACTTCTGAGATATCAAAATCGCCCATGCGGCTGTATGGCACAAGGAAGGTGCCGTCTTGAGGAGCGTTTGCCTTATGCACCTCAATATAATCTTCCTCGGCATAGAAGCCACGGAAGGCGAGCAACGACTCATATACGCTACCCAACTGGTTCACACCCAGGTTGGCATAGCTGATACGGCCACAGTAGTCCTTTTTCTTTGATAGCGAAAGCGCCTTGATAATCTCCTGCCACTTGATATTGCGGATGCGCACACCTGCCAGATGGTGTAAATTCTTGTCGTTGAATAGTGGCGAGTCAATAGGCCGTACACGGAAACTCTTACTGTTTACGTTATTATCCTTGGCGTTATGACCATCGGACAGAAGCGAGAAGAGATGATGTATGCTGTCGTCAAAGAAGTAGCCATTGCGACTAAGCGTACCATTTCCAAGTCACGCAGAGACTCCAGAGAATATCCAAGCTTATACACCTCGTCATCGACAGGAAGAATCTCTAGTTCATCTCGGCTCTCGGCATAGAAGAGGAAGAGCAGACGATAGATGATGGTGAGACAATCGTCCTTCACCTCCGACTCAAAAGTATCGTCGGTATAGTCGCTTACCGGAATGTTGCTGTTCTGCTTCCAACAATAGAGAGCTTCGTTGGCGAGGGTTTCTACGGCAAGGATCACACCTTCCTTAAGGTCTTTTGTCACCTCATAGGCATTCTTATAACTCTCCTCAATGAGGGTGTTCATCAGCACTATTTCGCCTTCTGCTGCCAACGTTTGCTTAGACACAAGCATGTGGAAGAGTGCATAGAGCGTGCGATGTTTGGTATCGATACTTGCCTGAGCAAAGAGATCGTCGAGCGAAAACTGCAGATAGCTGCCCTTTGCCCACTTGTCCTTGTCAAAGAGGAATACGGTGTTGCCAGCCAACATCAGGATAAAATGCGGGCGACGCTCCTCGGGCAAGAGAAATATATGCGTGATGGCCTTGTTGATAATGGCAGGAGAGATCTTATACTTCTCGGTATCCAGATTGAAGACAAAACGCCATTGGCGGGCAGCATATTTCTGCTGTCCGCTACGTTCTTCGCTTTCGTATTGCTGTTCGAAGAGACCAGCTGGCTCTTTCTCCTCAATGGGTATGAGATTTTGCATCTCCATTACGAGCATCTTGACCTGCTCGCCCTGACGAATGACATGGCGCACTGGTATCATCTCTACTTGAGTAGACTCGTCGTTAACGACGCAATGCTCCTGGTATGCATGGTCGGCATCATAACCAAGAATCGACAACAGACGTGTGTGAAAGTCGTGCGTCTTCTTGATGGCATCTTCCACACGGGGACGATCGTTGATGATAAAGTTCTTGTAGTCGTTGTATTCCTGCTTCAGACGTACATAGGGACTGCAGATATTCTTGACCTCGTCATTTGAAATGCCAGCGCACTTCTGTACTTTATCGAAGAAGTCGTCGCTGAAATATCCAGAGGGGAAATAGTCTCCCACGTTCTGAATAAAACGGTATTTTATATTGTCAGCCATAATGAGCTTGCTATTGTCGTTTGTTATTAGAAATTATAGAAAACAGCCAAGAGGCGCATATAAGGATCAGCCTTATCGAGCGAGAACATGTCCTTATAGAATTGGCTCGACTGGTCGCTGATTTTCTTTATTTCCTCTATTTCCTTATCGTGATTACGACGTGTAATCTTGATGTCATCTGAGTCAACCTGGAAGAGAGACTCTTTGGCATTGGTGGCCCAGAGATTGAGTTTCGTTTTGTAGGCATTCAAATCCTGCTCCATCTTCAAGGCTACATCAAACTGCTTTTCCTTCATATAGAGTTCAGAGCCGAAGTCAATGGCACTCTTTAGATTCTTCTGGAGCAGATCGATATCCCTTTCTTGCACACCTTGCAGGAATCCGTCGGTCAGACGATACTGCTTAAGGAACTCAAACAATGATACGGGTTTGCCTCTCAATGCACCATCCTTGTCGAGGGGCACCACAAAGAACTTGCTGATAAGGTTCTGTCCCAGTCCGTTGGCATGACTGCCATAGAACAAGTAATAACTCATGCCTTCTGGTATCTGTTCACCTTTGACAACAAATGCCTGATTCTTTGGTATCGAAGCCGTGAACTTGGTAAGCAGATACTGGATGATTGGATGCAGGTCATATAGCGGCAGAAACTTACTCCAGTCGACTTTTTTGCTCTTGCGCGAATCCGCTATAGACTTATTCAGCGTAGGCTTGTCAGCACACAGACGGAAGATGTTGTCCGAAGGGATGGCCTCACGAGGTATATCGAAGAGTACGTCAGTAAGTTCGGCATTATTCTTTACCTCTACATAAGGCACATCGCCATCTTGCCATCGCACATCACCATGATGGATGGAATCAATGGCCTCCAGTTCATTGAAGAGATCTTTGTAGAAATCTTCATCCGACTTGTAAAGCGAAAGTTTAGGCTCAAAGACCTTCTCGGAGAGATGCTCTTTGGCAGGAGTGGCCGCAACCACATCAGGACGTTTGAATCCACCACGTCGTCGACGACGTGCAGGTTGCAAGAATTCCTCATCACCATTGCGCAAGGCTTCTGCCACCTCATTTTCCTCTTGTTTGCTGTTGTACAACTCCATGACGCTCATGGCGTCGCCAAGAACATCGTGCACCTCCTGCTCTTTCTCAAGAAGCTTGTCGAGAATACGGAAGTCGGTACGCAAATCTTCTTCCTGACCATTTGCCACAAGATAGTAGATAACAGGTGTTTGCTTCTGACCATAGCGGTCGATACGACCATTACGTTGTTCGAGGGTAATAAGACTCCAAGGTATGTCATAGTTGAACATTGTGTGGCAGAAGTAGTGGAGATTGACACCTTGCGAACCAGAGTCACTGGATATGAATACGCGTATTTTACTATCCTCCTTAGCGAAATCGTTCACCATCTCTTCCTGTTCTGTATCAGAGAGAGAGCCGTCGAAACGCTTCACCTGTTCATCACTCAGACGGAACTCCTTCTTGATGTTCTCTTCAAGGAATTTCATCGTGGCTATTCGTTCTGTAAAGATCACGATACGCTCTTTAGGATTCTTCTTCCATATTTCCTTCAGTTTTTCCCTGAAAGCCACATAGCGAGTATCAATACCTGACGAGATATTGGCGTTAACCAAATCAAGAAGTTCCTTTACCTCGATACTCTCATCCTTCTTGCTACGTTCCTCCAACGAGGCTTTTGCAGCATACGGAGACGACAGATAGCTTTTGAAGAGCGACAAAGCATAGAGAGGATCACTACTGTTTGCCTTGTTTACAGATTGGAAACGAGTATGCTGCACCTTAAGGAACTTTTCTTCCTCAGAACGCAGATCGACGGGTATGCTTATAACCTTTCGGTTCTGGAATTGACCACGGATTCTTTCATCCTCGATATCTTTCTTGAAACGACGTACATAATAGGGTTTGATATCCTGCTGTGTGTATTCGCCGTTACGAGGGATGGAAATAGGGTCGAGCATTCGCATGAGATTGGCAAACGACTCGGCATTGCCGTTATGAGGTGTGGCAGATGTGAGAATCAACGAATCGCACTTCTGCGCAAGGAACTGTGCAAGGTCGCCACGCAGACTGGTATCATTCGCAACCTTGTGACACTCATCAATCACAATGATATCCCAATGCGTCTTCTCCAGCCATGCACGGAAACGACCATTGTTTTTCAGTGTGTCTATGGAGATGATAGTCTTGTCGTAATAGTCGAACGGATTTTTATTGAGAGGTATTTCGTTTTGAATCTTGGCTACCCCAACACTGTCAAGACGAACAAGGGGAATGGCAAAGCGGTTCCAGATTTCTTCCTGGAACTGTGCAAGGATGCTCTTAAGGGCGCAGACGAGAATGCGCTTTCCTCTGCCGCGACGAATCATCTCGCTGAGAAAGATGCCAACCTCAATAGTCTTACCAAGACCCACACCATCTGCTATCAGAAGGCGAGGACGAGGCAATTCAAGAGCCTTCAGCGTAGGCTCCATCTGATACTCTGCTATATCAAATGCGCCACCCTGTGCTACGGTAATCTTCTGCGAGAAAAACGCATTGTTGCGGATGGCAGTCTCGACAAGAAGCCTTGTCTTACGCCATCGTGGATCCTTATCTGCCACCAACTGGGTGTTGATAGGGCTGACAATCTCCATATTCTTGTCGATGCTTGTATCGAAAATAAAGTGATGATTCTTCACAAGCTCGCTTATACCGATGCAATGCAAAAGATAGTTGCCATTAACATCTGGCTCTATATTTGTGATAAGAAAGTCCTCACCTCTGACCGTTATTCTTTGTCCTGCAGCATAATTTGCCATATCTTTATTTGTTTTCTTTGCCTATATTGATTTAACAAAACTGAAATGAAATACTGGTATTGCCAAAAAGCAAAACTCAATTTTTTGCTTCAATATCAGGTAACACTTCAAACCTAAGGAGTTCATTGATGTCAACTTCAAGAAGTTTGGCAATTTGCATGAACGTTTCCATTGGAGGCTGTGCAGAATTTGTACACCACTTTGAGACGGTAGTAGGTGCCACGCCGAGAGCTTCAGCCAACCACTTGTTTGACTTCTGCTTTTCTGCAAGCATCACCTTGACTCTGTTAATAGGTCTATCCATTGTTCGACGATTGATTATTACGCAGGCAAATATACTAAATATATTTCAAAAAGCCGTCACAATTCAAAGAGAAACATCTTGAATTATTAAATTTATTAGCGAATACACCATTTCTATCTCAAAAAAAATGAAAAAGGACGATTACACACTCAAAAAAGTTTGTACAGTATCTCAAATATTATGACATTGCCGTTCTCATTTCTGATCTTCTTACGTTATCATATATGGAGAGCTTTCAGCAATACTCCTCCTTGAACCAAAGGCGATAGATGGGGTCAAATCTTCCGAAACATTTTCTGAAATACTTCGGCAAATATACTAAATATTACCCAAAGGTAAGTTACCCCAGGGTAACATTTAGTGATTGTTAGCATTCCATATCAGTCCTACTATAAACCACAAGAAACAGCTAAGATGATGGGTGGGGAATCTACCCATGAAGCAAATAGTAAGAAAGTTTTAAGGCTATACTATTATAAAACTTTACCAATAAACTTATTTTTGGGCACGTATCGCGGCTACAGACAGAGCCTGAGAATAGTAAACTGATTACTGAAAGAAAATACGGGAAGGTGTGGAGAAAAACAGCATTGAGGGCTCGGTGCCCGATTTGGACTATGTTAAATGGATACGGAGAAAAAGTTAATGGGCCGTTAATTCATGCTAATCAACTTGCATTCGGCTAAACGGAAGGTTATCTTTGTATAGTTGCTCCACTATGGCAATTTGCACCCCAGCCATCTTTGCACGAGAGGCAGGACGCAGCGGAACAAAAGAATGTAAAATATAATACACCAAAATAACAATGGAAAAGTTAAGCTTCTTATCAATTTCCTCTGTTGGGTATCGGGAAATATTGTTCTCGTATCGACCACGTATCGATCCCGTATCGATCCCGTATCAATCCCGTATCGTTCTCGTATCATCCTCCTATCGTTCTCCTATCGTTCTCGCTTCCGGAAGCGGAAACAATACGGAAACAATACGAAGCCGATATACTTTGGAAGGGAGGACGATATGAGGATGAGGCTTAGCGGATACTTGGAGGTAGGGCTCCTAAGGTCAAAAACACGGTGTTGGCGGTGTGCGACGAATGCCTTTTGAAGGGTTTTCTAACAATACGACAGGAATTTACCCCCCCCATTTAAAATCGCTCACAAATATTTTGCGACAAGAAACAATCTGTGTACCTTTGCAGCGATTTAATTTTTTAATTTAGCGTCTATGAAAAAGATTTTTGTTTGCAGCCTGGCCTTTTTGTTAGGGTCAAGTGGCGCAATGGCGCAGAGTGTAAGCGACCGAGTCGAGCTCAACGAGAAAGAAAGCGTTGGCATGACCCTGTCCCGCTTCTCACCTGTAAAGCCAAAAAGTGAGGATGCAAACGCCTTGTTGCGTTATCCGATGTTGCGTTTGGTGCGACAAGACGAACCAACGAAGCCAAGCATTCCCTATGCGGAGCGTACATTCACGGAGCGCAAGGCCCAGCACGCCGCCCCCAACCAAGTGGGCGACATCATGCGTGCCGCAGCAGGGCGTGAGCTTTGGGGAAATGTCACTTACAGCAATGCGTGGGAATCCTACGACTACAGAGGATTCTACACTTTCGACTCCAGTGTAAACCCATTGCAGATGCAGATGCTGGGTACGAACGGCAGCTTCTACATGGAGGGAAATGGTGGAGCAGTCTTCCAGGATGGGACCCTCTACGTGGTGCGCTATGCCACCTATGGAAGTTACTTCTTCATCTACATCAACACCTACGACCCCGAGACCTTCGTCCAGATGGGTAGCACTTCGACCGAGGACGTGACCTTTGTTGCTCTCGAGACTGCCACCAATCCTGCAACGGGCAAGACGTACGGCGTGTTCTACAACAGCGACGCGACGGGCTTTGTTCTTGGAACAGTCGATTACACCACCATGACACGCAAGGATTTCGGCGCTCTGGAGCACCCCTACGTCGCATTGGGCGTGACCAAGGACGACGTGATCTATGGTGTGGCAACCGATGGCAACCTTTATCGCATCGACCAGAACACCTGCGAGGAAACCCTGATTGGCAGCACTGGCGTGGAGCTTCTGCTGAGCGACGGCGGCCACTACGGCCAAAGTGGCGAGATCGACACGAAGACGGGCATTTTCTACTGGGCTTGTAAGGACGCCCAAAAGAACGCTGCCCTCTACACGGTTGATCTGCAGACGGGTGCGGCTACGAAGTTGGCCGACTTCCCGGGACAAGAGACGGTCTATGGCCTCTATGTGCCTCCCGCTCCTGCAGAAGACGGCGCCCCTGCAGCGGTCGAAAACCTAAATGCATCCTTCACGGACAACTCGCTTGTAGGTAAGGTGGCGTTCACAGCCCCAACAGCCACCTATGCTGGAGGCACGCTCAGCGGTCAGCTTTCCTACTATGTCATGGTAGACAATGATACGCTGGCTACAGGCAAGACCTATCCCGGCGCATTTGTACGCGAGACGGTGACAGTGCCAGAGGGCGTGACCACCTTCCGCGTCACGACAGCCAACGAGGTTGGATCAAGTCCCGAGAACAAGGTCAAAGTCTATGTGGGCAACGATGAGCCTACACAGGTCAAGGACGTCAACCTCGCCATCGACCCTGAGACAGGCGTAGCCAAACTGACGTGGAGCCCTGTCACGACGGGCATCAACGGCGGCTATATCGGCAACATCACCTACAATGTGGTACGCTATCCAGACTCCACGACGGTGGCAACGGGACTTGCGGCTACCGAGTTTACCGAGACCTTCTCTGCCGAGGAGCCGCTACAGACCTATAGCTACGGAGTAGCCGCTGTCAACGACACGCAGACGGGCGTGGCTGGCATCTCCAACAAGAGTGTGTTTGGTGCAGCCATCGTGCCTCCCTACAGCGAGCCGCTCGACAACGAAGGTGCCCTCGAACTCTACACCATCATCGACAACAACGAGGATGGATCGACATGGGAGTTTAACGAGAAAGAGGGTGCCGCGTCATATAAGTATAGCCGCGTCAACGATGGCGACGACTGGCTTATCACACCAGCCATCCAACTGAAGGGCGGCAAGCTCTACTCCGTTTCGTTCGAGACCTGTGGCTACGGCTATACCTACCACGAGCGCATCGAGGTGAAGTATGGCAACCAGCCTACAGTAGCAGGCATGACCCATCAGCTCTTGGACTCTACGGATATCATGTCGCCCAACTACACGAAGTTTACACGCGAGATAGCAGCCGATACCGACCAGAAGGTCTATGTGGGCTTCCACGCCATTAGTCCTGCCGACGAGTTCCGCCTCTATCTGAAAAACGTAGAGGTGTACGAAGGCCTCTCCCTCACCCTGGCCGACTCTGTGCAGCAGTTGAGCCTTGTCCCTGCCGAGAAGGGCGAGTTGCGCGTAGATGGCAGCTTCAAGACACCGAGTCTGACCCTGGGCGGCGACACCTTGGGCAACAGCCTGACCAAGGTAGAGGTGTTGCGCAACGGCAAACTGCTTCAGACCTACGAGGCGCCTGACACAGCCAGCGTACTGACGTTCACCGACGACCAGCCCGTCAACGGCTTCAACAACTATGTGGTGAAGGTCTATACTGCCGAGGGCGAGGGACGTCCCGCCCACGCCCAGGTCTATGTCGGCGTTGACACGCCGAAGTATCCGAAGCGTCCGAAACTGACAGACCAGAGTAACAGCATCCACATGGCATGGAAGGCCGTGGGCAATACTGGTGCCAACGGCGGCTACGTGGACACTGACAAGGTCTGGTATCGGATTTACGACGTGGACCAAAGCAACAACGACATGGTTGCCGAACTGAGAGACAGCGTCCAGGGCACGAGTTACGACATCGACTACGACACCAACGCTGGCGAGCAGAAGGCGATCCAGTTTGGCCTTTCCGCTTCCAATTCTGCTGGCAATAGCCTCATCGTGGGTTCTGACCCGCTGATCGTCGGCCAGGCTTACACGCTGCCGTTCCGCGAGAGCCTTGCCCAATGTGCCGTCTCCAACTTCTGGTGGGGCGACCGAACGGGCAACTCTGCCTTCACCCTCTCCAATGAGAACGCTTCCGACGGTGATGGCGGATGCTTCGCTCTCAACACCGCAGCACCGCAGGAGACTGCTTGGATCAACAGTGGGAAGATCGCTTTGGGCGGCGTAGCCAACCCGAAACTCTACTTCAGCCACTATGCCGACACGCGCTCAGACATGAAACTGACCGTGGAGGTTCAGAAGCCGGACGGCACGGTGGACAGTCTCTATACATTTGACTACAAGACACTCACTCAGGACGACGACAACGAGTGGCGCAGAGAGTCTGTATCGCTCAAGGAGTATGCCTCCCTGCCGTACGTCATCGTGCGCTTCAGAGGCGAAATCGGTGTCAAGGCCTATTCGCTGTACCTGGACGACATCGTAGTGGAGAACATTTTCGTCAATGACCTCAAGGCCGAGATCATCACTCCGGGTCATCTTCGCAAGAACAAGACGAGCAAGGTGAGCATCAAGGTGACCAACAAGGGTGATAAACCTGTGACCCGCTACACGGCTGCTTTGTATGCAAATGGTGAGGAAGTAGATGCGGAAACTGTGGAGGATGTGCTGAATCCGCTGCAAAGCCGTACGTTCACCTTCGACTACACGCCCAGCCTCTTTGATGAGGGCGAGACGGTTGAGCTGAAGGCTGTGGCAGAATTTGACGATGATGACTACACGGATGACAACGAGGTCAGCGCCATCGTCAAGGTCCTTACGCCCGACCAGGCCAAGCCCGAGAATGTGTCGGCCGAGGCTGTCGGTGCTGGCACGGGACAGGTGAATGTTGCATGGGCGCAGCCCAATGACGAGTCCGCCTCCGTCACTGACGATATGGAGAGCTATACTTCATGGAGCGTCGATGACTTCGGTTTCTGGAATAGCGTATATGGCGAGCCTAAGGGCGGCGCAGGCCAAATCTACTCTTCCGTTCCCTATCCCCACCAGGGCGAGAAGTTTGGCTTTATGGTTTTCGACCCAAGAGACTGGTCGTGGGAGTTGACAGACAAGAACCCATCGCTGAAGCCGCATTCGGGCAAGAAGTATCTGGCTTCGTTCTACAATTATACGGAGGAAGCCGGAAGCGTGGAATTCTATGACAGCAACGACTGGCTTGTCAGTCCTACCCTCTCGGGAGAGGCACAGACCATTTCGTTCTGGGTGAACAATGTCAAGGCAGGCGATTCTGACAACGTGGAGAAGTTTGAGCTTCTTTACTCCGTGGCAGGCAACGACACGACCGAGTTTGTCAAGCTGGGTGACACCTACACCGTCTCTGGTGGCGAGTGGCAGCAGATCACCGCCAGTCTCCCCGCAGGTGCTACGCATTTCGCCATCCGCCATTGCACCGACTCCAAACACTCCTTCGTGTTCATGGTCGACGACGTATGCTATGTAGGTGGTAGCGGAGTTCTGAAAGGCTACAACGTCTATCGTGACCAAACACTGGTAGCTACTTTGGAACCGACACAGACGACCTTTACGGATAGCAAGGTGCCCGATGGCACACACACCTATGCCGTCACGGCACTCTACGCCGAAGGCGAGTCTGCTCCCGCATTCTCGCAGCGTGTCACTACAGCCATCAGTTCTCTCGCCGTGGAGGACGGAAAACCGTTCGACGCTTATACGGTCGATGGCAAGTTAGTGGGCCGCAACCTCACTTCGCTGAAGCAGTTGAAGAAAGGCACCTACGTTATCAATGACAAGACGGTGGTCGTGAAGTAACACGTTTTCGTCTTTGTAGATTCTTAAAAAGAGGCCAGGAGCAAAAACTCCTGACCTCTTTTCTTTCATATTTTTATTTGGTTTTATTTGATGATGCCATTGTCCGTATCGCGGAGGTTAATGCGCTTTTCGGCGGACTTGTGCTTGCTGCCACGGCTGAGGCGCCACGAGATGTTGATCGAGACTTGGTTGCCATTGCCGTTGGAATAGCCGATGGTATGCTTGTAGAGGTCGCGGTTGAGGAGCTCGTTCTCATACGTTTTGTAGTGGCTATCGAAGAGGTTGGCCCAAGACACTGAGAATTGCCAGTCGCGCCATGTGTAGGATGCCGTCAGCACGGAGTAGGAACCGTTGTAGCCCTTCGATTCGCCCTCGAAGAATCGGTTGCCATTGTCGATATAGCCCTGTAGGGTGAAGGGGCCGAGATAGGCCGTGATGCTGCCCACATAAAACCACGAGGTGTAGAGATGCGTATAGTCTTGACCGTAATTGAAGCATCTGAACAGTCCGCCATTGGCAGCAACCTGGAGTTTCTCGGGCACGAGCCAATAGCCTGCGTAAGCCATCATGTGCAACGCGTCAATCTCCTTTTGGTTGATCTGGGTATAGACGAATTGATTGTCATCGGTCCGATGGTAGTGGGCCATGTTGGGTTTGACACATTGCTTGAAATAAGCGTCTATGAAAGTCTGCAAACGATTCGTGTTGTACGACAACTGTAGTCGGTGCTCCCTGTCGCGCGAAGGTTTCAGGTCGGGATTGCCCACTGTCCACTCCATGCTATTGGTGCGAACCATGGCGTCGCTTGTCATCGCTATGCGAGACACTCTGTCCTGTTGCTGATAGGTGTAGCTCAACTGCAAGCCATGGGTGACGTTGTACGCCAGCGACACCTTGGGACGGAAAGTCCAGAAGTGGTACCGATGGTCATTCTGGGTGTAATGGATATAGCTTGCACCCGACCCCAGCGCATAGCGCAGTTGGCCAAGCATGCCCTTGATTTCGGCAAAGGCATACAGGCGGTTGTTGTTCGTCCGCGTCAAAGAGGAGGCGTCGCCCAGGTAGTCGTTCTTGGTGTATTTGGCACTATAGTTCAGACCCGTCGAGACCGTGAAAGGCCTCAGCCGGTTCTCATAGATGACCTCCGTGAGCAGGGAAGCCGTTTTGCCATCCACATCATACTGGTAGGAAGACCCCTCGTCATAGAAACTGCTGGTCTGCGTGGAGATATATGTGCCTACAGCATTGGCGGTAAGCGACTGGTGCGGGGAGATCTGGCGGAAGAAATAAAGGTCCAATACTGGCGAATGACTCTTGTCGTCATCCCGACTCGTAGCCCTATAGTGGCGTATGCCATCCATGATATCCTTGATGCGATAGTTGTCTGGGGCATTGCTGAGCGATCCAGCCAAAGAAGCCTGAAAGACGGTGGCGGTAGAGTCGGTCCAGTTGTAGGTGAGTTTGGCGTCCTGCCCCATCATCTTGCGCAGCGTCTCCACATCGTTTCGCTCGATAGTATAGAGACTGCCATCGGCCAAGGTATATCTCGCCAACTGCATGCTCTTGCCGCCCCGGGTCCGATATCCACTCATACCATACGAAAGCGACCATTCACTCTTGCCACGGTTCCACTTGCCGTACACCATGCCATCACCCTGCAAGGTGGTAAGCGACGCGGTCAGGTCTGTGCCGACCGTATAGCCACTCTCACTTCTGCGCGTAACTATATCGACAACATAGGCTATACCCTCGCCATAACGGACTCCCGGATTGTTGATGAAGTCGATCTTCACGACGTCCTTCGGATCGAGCGCCAGCATCTCCTGCTTGCCCACCACGACCCCATTGACTCTCAGTTGAACCTCGCCCCTGTTGTCAATACCCGTGACGGCATGGTTGACATGGTCAATGCGAAGGTTGGCAAGCGAGAGCTTCTCGAGGATGCTGAAGCCATTGTTGGAACCCTGCTTCTGTGCGTTGGTAGGATAGATGAGCAAGCCGTCAGCCTTGTTGACCACCTTGGCCGCTTGGACTGTCACCTCGTCGAGCGTGAGGGTTTTGTTCACATCCTGCGCATGACTACAGAGGGCAGAGGACAGGAACAGGGAAAGGGAAATCAATCGTTTCATTTTGTACCAGTTTTGAATGATGGCACAAAATTACAATCCTATCCCGAGAAGGCCAATTTATTTGTCTGACATTTCCCTGACAATCGACTGTCAGAAACCTATCTACCTGTGTTTCAAACTATAGCTCTTTCCCCTATCCGATTCTATCTTGAGCGAGCTATGGGCCTCTATGATCGGTTTGATGCGTCGAATGAGCGTGTAGAGCGTGTCGCTGGCATCCGGCTTCTTGGGCCATAGTCGATTGCAAATCTCCTGCTTCGACAGGGTATGCGTATCTGAGGTCATAAACATTTCGAGTAGGGCGTGCTGCATGGGCGTGAGATGAATCTGATCGCCCGAAAGCGTCATGAAATGATTGTCATGATACACAAGTCCCCCATAGGACAAACCAGGGACAACCAGCGACGGTTTGTTTCTCCTCGTGTACCACCAGCTACCCAAGAGCCACAACACGCCAACCATGAAGAGCGACGCCGCCCCCCTTTGGTCGGACATCATGAATATCGAAGCAAAACTGCAGTTGGCCTCCGCCACCAGCCGCGTCTCCAAGCGTCCGTTCCTGCGCACGGTACGCAGGGCGATGCCTGCCGTGTCCTTCAACTCGGCAATGGTGAGATAGCTACGGTAGCAGCGGATGGTGTCGGTAGTGATCACCTGGTTGGGCAGTTTCACAAGGACCTGCTCCAAAGCCTGGTTGACATCCTGCGCAATCCTGTTCTCTGTATTGCGATAGCTATTCATGCCCGAGCACAAGGCACAGAGCATGAGAAAGCTAAACACGATATATGGAAGTCCCTTCATGATTTACAATATAAAAAGCGCGAGCTATGTTGTTGATATTATAGCAAGGAGGTGACCTCGACGGTCGGCCTTCCCGCTCTCACGTTCTCGTCGGCAAAGGAGATGGTGACGACCCGCTCCTCATGAGGCATGAGGTGGAAATAGTTGTCGCCATAGACCACGGGGAGAATCTGGTCGCCATCACTATCCTTGAGGTTCAGGCGCAACATCAGGGCCGGCGTGTCCGCTAGGTTGGTAACCTTGACCGTGCCCCTCCATTCGTCTCCCTCACGATGCAAAGACGGCGTGACGGCAACGCGCGCTGGAGGAAGCGAACGCAAAGCCTGGAAGCAGCCCTCCTTCTGCGAGAGCACATAGTCGTTGCGCGAGACGATCTCATCGCCCTGACGCAACGAGAGGCGCAGGAAGAAGACCTCGGGAGGCGTCGTCAAACTGTCGGTACGCTGCGGGAGGACGACAGGGAAGACGTCTGCCCGACTGGCGGAAGCCACCGCCAACGACTGACTATCGGATCGGACGATACGACCCGTCTGGTCGTACAAGGAGTAGGAGACCTCCAGCGCGGGGGCGTCCTTGCCACAATGGTTGACGACCTCGACACGCTGGGCGACGGGATTGTAGAGGACATGGAGCGGTTCACAAGCCTTCTTCACACCGAAATAGCCCGCCGTAGGGTCGAAATAGTAGTCGTAGGTCTGCCACACCATCGAGGGCCACGTCGGGTGGCTCATCCACATGAGAAGGCCCATGCCCTGCTGCGAGGTAGCGGCCTCGAACATGGCGCGATGACCATCATAATTGAGCCATTGGGCCCAAGCCGAATACTGTTCCATCGAGGTGGGACGACCCAAGCAGCGCTCCATCTTCTCATTGAAGGCGGCACCACGCTGAGCGCCCAGCATCGTGAAGTCGTGCTGACCCCACGCCTCGCCCTGTGGCCACAGTTGGCCGGGCGGCAGCATCCGTCGCAGGCTCTCGGGATTGGGCACACAGGGCACACCCTGCTCCGAGTGAAGCTTGGAGGAGGTATGGGAGAAATAATAGCTGACGGGCATGAGCGTATAGGGACCATGACCCGAGACGCCGTCGTCGGCAGAACTGGAGATATAACCCAGTTGCGGGTGGAGCGCAGCCACACTCTGGCGCAGTCCTTGGTCAAGGATCTCGGGCGGGTAGCCCTCGTTGCGACCACAGTAGAGAGCCAGGGAGGGATGGCGGCGGATGCGAGAGATGAAGTCGCGGGCGTTGTCCATGAACATCTCATTGTCGGCAGGGTCGGGGCCGTCCCACGGATTGGCGAGCCAGAAGTCCTGCCAGACCATCAGTCCGTAGCGGTCGCAGGCCTCGAAGAAGGCCTCAGCTCCCGTCTGTCCCACCCAGTTGCGTATCATCGTCATATTCATGTCGCGATGGTAGCGAACGGCAGCGTCGAACTCACGCGCCCGATAGTTGAGATTGGTCTCCGAGAAGCCCCAGTTGCCTCCCATCACCATGATACGCTGGTGGTTGACAAAGATCTTCAGGGCCGTGTCCATATCCTCGTAGGCCACCTCGCGGATGCCCGCCTTGTAGCGCACCTCGTCGCCTGCGGCAGAGAATCCCGCATCATAGAGATACGGTTCACCATAGCCATTGGGCCACCAGAGGCGCATCGGCTGACGGCGGAGCTGGGGGAAGTTGTCGGGACTGAAAGCCACGTCGCGGCTCTCCTGCGGGGCAAGCCTCACGGGCTGCTCAAAGCGGATCGATCCGATCCATCCGCTCACCGTCGTTGTGACGGGACGGGAGGTATTGTTGGTGACACGCACGACGGGCGTCATCGAGGCCAGCGTATCGGAAGGTTCAAGGCGCGTCGTCACATACGGGTCGCTGACATGGACATCGCCCTCGAGCGAGAGCCAGACGTCGTCCCAGATACCCACCTCGCGGCCCGGCGTGGAGGTGATCCAGTCCCAGCCGATCGTGGCGTGGAAAGTCGGGTTGTCGAGTCCCAAGACACCTCCGTTGATATCGGTCGATTCGCTATTTTTCACCTTCACCGCCCCGATATGGGCGTTCTTGTGCACACATACCTCCAGGGTGTTGTCGCCCCGCGTGAGATAGGGGGTGAGGTCGAAACGTCCACGGCGGAAGGCACCCTCTATGCGCCCCACAGGTTGGCCATTGACGAGGAGGTCGGCTTTCCAATTGATGCCATCCAGATGGAGGAACACCCGCTCTCCCTTCTTCAGTTTAGAGGACAGCCGGAAGGAGGTGCGATACCAAAAGTCGCTGTTGAAATAGCTCTCCGAGATCTGCCGCATCGCATCGCCCACCGTATTGTCGGGTACAGCCCCATTGTGGATAAAACTCGTCAGGACCGTGCCCGGGACCGTAGCGGGCAGCCAGCGGTCGTAGCCGTCGCGTCGCAACTCCCATCCCTTGGTCAGCGGACAGCGCTTGCCTTGCTGGAGCGAGACGGTCTGCACACCCTCGGGAGTCGCTATCGGAGCAGGCGTGGCAGGCCGTCCCCACACCTCCAGTTCGGAGAGGGCATAGACTCCAAATGAACCGGGACGTTCGAGGAGCAGACGGACGTAGCGAGCCGTCTCCCGACAGGGCACCACCTCCTGACGGCGATTCTCATCGGAGGACAAAGAGGTCACATCACGCCAGGCCTGTGCGTCGTCGGAAGCCTGCACACGTCCCTGAATGGCAGGATAGCGCCAAGAGAGGCGCAGCGTGTCGAAGGCGACCGGGCGACCCAAATCGACGGCAATCCATTGCGGGACAGAGGGAGTATCGGCACCTGACCCACGGCCCTCCGCCATCCACATACTGGCGAAGCGGTTGCTGGGCAGCATGCCGCGCTCGTCGTCGGTAAAGACACACTCATAGAGACGCCAGTAGGCGCAGCCCTTCATTTTCAACCGGATGCGCAGGTGGTCGTAGCGCCCTTCGGCGACAGGTATCGACAGATCCATCAGGCGCAACGGCAGACGCTCGATAGCCTCCTGCTTGTTGGGATCGGAGGCTGCCGTCTGGCGCGTGGCCTTGCCGGGGAGACCCTCACCACGCAAGGCACCGATCTCCTGCCATGCCGCCCCATCGGGGGAGGCCTCGACGACGATCTCATAGCCACCATCGGCCTGCTGCTCGCGATAGGCTGCCCAGGCGTTGAGACGGAGGGACCGTGTCGCCACCGCCATGCCTGTCCAGTCGTACTGTATAAAAGCGTCGTCGCCCATGACATAGACACTCGTCACGGTATTGCCATCGAAAGTCTTCTCACGGTCGCGGAGCGACAACTCGCCATCGCTGGTCGTCACACGGACGCGGGGCGGTTCCTCCTGGGTAAGAATGCCGTCGGTGGCAAGCTGGGCCGTCAGATTGTAGTCGATGGAGGACGAGGCCCAGGCCTGCCGCATCCACGCCTGGTTGGCATAGTCGGCAGGGAGCGTCCGCTGCGGGATGAAGGCTTCGCGCTGGCGACCCGGATACTGACCGATACCACGCGTCTTGTCGTCGTCGGCCTTCGCCCAAAGGCTGAAAAGAATCAAGGGCAACAAGGCCCATAGTTTGTGATGCATCATAGGGAGAGCAAAATGTGTCTGGATGGTAGGGGCAGCCCTTCGGGATGGTCTCGGGATGCCTTCGGGATGGGAAGCAGGCGCATGGCCCGTGTCGGGGATCAGAAATCCTTCAGCCAGGCCTTGAGATCCATCATCATCTCTTCGTGGAAACGGAAGCCGATCTTGCTACCCCAGCCATGACCTCCGCTGGAATAGACATGGAGTGAGGCGGGGACGTCGTTCTTGTACATCTCGACATAGTAGTTGACGCCATTGATGGGCGACACCGTGTCGTCGTCGTCGCAAAGGACGATGAAGGCGCGGGGCGTGACACGCGAGACATGGAGGTCGGCGCTATACTTTTTCTGTTCCTTCTTCGAGGCATGCTTGCCCAGGAGCGCGGTCATGCTGCCCTCGTGGGCCACTCCCTCCGTCATGGAGATGACGGGGTAGAAAAGAATCTGGAAGTCGGGCTTGGCGTCGCCGGTAGAGGAAGTCGCCACCATGGCAGCAAGGTGGCCTCCGGCAGAGAATCCCATCACACCCACGTCGTTGCGGTTGAGCTTCCACGACGTAGCGTTGAGCCGTACGAGGCGCAACGCCTGCTCAGCATCCTCCACGGGCACCTCGGGACGGCCGTTGGGCAGGCGATACTTCAGGACGATGGCAGCGATACCCTGGTTTTGGAAATACTCCGCCCAGTCGTAGCCCTCCTTCTCCATGGAAAGGCTGGAATAGCCGCCACCCGGGAAGATCACCACCGCGCGGCCCGTGGCCTCCTTGTCGGAGGGCAGGAAGACGCGCACCTTGGCCGTGTCCTGCTTGTCGCCATTGCTGTGAGGAGGTTTGCCATTGTAAAGATTGGCATCAAAGACCATTTGGGCCTGTGCGCCGAGCGCGAGAATCGTCATCCCGGCAGCGAGAAAGAGCTTCTTGAATATCATTTCAGTTGTATTGTTTTTATGCGAAGACTGCGCCTTACGGACACCACAAGGCACGCTGTGATTGTCCGTCAACCACTTATCTTCGTGCAAAGTTATGAAAAATTGGGCGAAAGCATCCAAATGTTTAGAGATTTTAGTAAATTTGCAAACCGTAAACCATCCCCCTATGGTGGCTAAAGGTATTTTAATGGTTGGCCGCCACCCATTTAACAACTCCCCGAGGGTGGCACGGCGGGGGATGGGAAAGAAGAGAGAGAATATGTACATGTTAGACAAATTTCGCTACTGCCCCGTCTGTGGCAGCAAGCATTTCGAAGAGAGCACGGCAAAAAGCAAACGCTGCCGCAATTGTGGGTTTGAGTATTTCCTCAACGCCAGTAGTGCCACGGCAGCCTTCATCCTCAACGCACGCGGCGAACTGCTCGTGGAGCGGCGCAAGGAAGAGCCCGGACGGGGCACGCTCGACCTGCCTGGCGGCTTCTGCGACGCAGGCGAGACGCTGGAGGAAGGCATGGTGCGCGAGGTACTGGAGGAGACCGGACTGACGCTGACGGAGGAGCCGCAGTATCTCTTCTCCATCCCCAATGTCTATCGCTATGGCGGATCGGAGGTGCCGACGCTGGACGCCTTCTTCCTCTTCCGCGTGGCCGACGGCCTGGAAACCAAGGCGGGCGATGATGCGGCAGAACTGATGTGGATCGCCCTGGCCGACATCCATACCGAAGAGTTTGGCCTGAGATCCATCCGGCGCGCGCTCCACCGATTCCTGGAGACACACGCGGCGGGCAACCTTTGAAGCATCGCTGCGCCATGATCCATCGACAAGGACTATCCAGCCGCCTCTTCGGCCTCGTGGCCGAACCGTTGCGGCGCAACACGAGTTTCTTCGTGTTTATGTATGTGCTCGGCGTGGTCGTCAGCGTGGTAGAACTACCCGACAAACCCGACGCCAAGCTCTACGACAACCTGTGGCCGGAACTGCTGCTCGACCTCTATGTGGTCTGCGCCATGCTGGCCCTGCTGCCCCAGCGTCTGCGGAGATGGGTGCGGGGCGTGGTCTGCGCAACGGCCTATGTGGTCGCCATCGCCGACGTGTTCTGCTTCTGGAAATTTGGATCGGCCCTCACCCCCACGATGCTCCTGCTTGTCGGGGAGACCAACGGCAACGAGGCAAGCGAGTTTCTCTCAACTTACATCAACGCCTCGGTGATACTATCCCCCGTGGGCTGGCTGCTGCTGATAGCCGCCCTACAGGCTGCCACAGCCCTGCTCCTGCCCCGCCTACGAAAGCGGAAGGTGGGCGGACCGATCCTGCCTGCCGGGATGACGAGACAGGCGCGCCCCTGGCTGGAGGCCCTCCTGCTGGGACTGATCGCCGGAAGCATCATCACGTCGTGGCACAACAAGCGCGAGATGGTGGTCATGTTCTCGCAGCCGAACATCGGAGGTATAGAGCATGAGCTGACGCGCAACGACTGCGCACAGTTCTACCAGCCCATCTACCGGCTGGCCTTCAGCATCTTCTCCAACGAACTGGCCTCGCAGCAGGTGGAAAAACTGATCGAGGCAAAGGACCGGGTGCGCATCGACGGGTGTTCCTACCGCGTGCCCAATATCGTACTGATCATCGGCGAGAGCTTTGGCAAGCACCACTCGCAGCAGTATGGCTACTTCATGCCCACGACGCCACGGCAGGTGGAATGGGAGAAGACGGGACAACTGGTGGCCTTCAGCGATGTCGTGGCTCCATGGAACCTGACAAGCTTCGTCTTCAAGAACCTCTTCTCGATGCACGTCGTCGGAGAAAAGGGGGAGTGGTGCGACTATCCGCTCTTCCCCGAACTGTTTCGCAAGGCGGGCTACCATACGAGTTTCATCACGAACCAGTTTCTCCCCAAGGCCAAGGAGGCGGTCTATGACTTCAGCGGTGGCTTCTTCCTGAACCACCCGGAGCTTTCGGAGGCGATGTTTGACACGCGCAACACGAAGACTTTCGCCTATGACGAGGGATTGCTCTCGGAGTATGACGAGCACCTGAAGAAGGCCAACATGGCCCACAATCTCATCCTGTTCCACCTCATGGGGCAGCACGTCAACTACCGCCAGCGCTACCCGAAGGGACGGGGAATGTTTCGTGCCGACGACTACAAGGATCGACGACCCGAGCTCAACCACTACCAGCGGCGCGTCTTGTCGGAGTATGACAACGCCACGCTCTACAACGACAGCATCGTCGATCAGATCGTGCGACGCTTTGCCAACGAGGACGCGATCGTGATCTACGTCCCCGACCATGGAGAGGAGTGTTTCGAGGGATCACGGGGCTTCATCTGCCGCAACCATAGCGCAGCCATCGACTACGACTTGGCGCACTACGAGTTTGAGGTGCCGTTCTGGATCTGGTGCTCGAAGTCGATGATTGCCAAGCATCCTGACCTCTACCAGGAGATTCGCGCGGCGAAAGACCGACGGCTGATGACCGACGCGCTACCCCACACGCTGCTCTACCTGGCCGGCATCAAGGCACCCGACTACCACGAGGCGTACAACGTGTTGTCGCCGAAGTATCAGGAGCGGCGCCCACGCATCTTGAAGAACCAGGCCGACTATGATCGGCTGAGAAGTAAAAAGTGAGAAATAAAGCGAGAAGAAAGAAACAATGAACGAGTCACCCATCAGAGCCGACCGAGGACTGCTGAGCCGAAGCGAGTGTCATGCGCTACGAGGCCTGGCGATCCTCGGCATCTTCCTCCACAACTACTGCCATTGGCTCGGCCCGGCGGTGAAGGAGAACGAATACCAGTTCTTCCGCAGTCATGTGGAGGGACTACGCCATGCGCTGGGATGCCCCGACACATGGCTCCCCGTGCACCTGATCTCCTTCTTCGGCCACTATGGCGTGCCAGTATTCCTCTTTCTGAGCGCCTATGGACTGACGATGAAATATGAGCGGACACGGCGGCGGTATGACGAGCCGCAGCCCAGGGACGCAAGTCCCGCAGCCTTTGTACGCTTCCATTTCCTCAAACTCTTCCGCATGATGATCGTCGGCTTCGTGGCCTTCACTATGCTCGATGCCATCACGCCCGGGTCCCACACCTACCACTTGATGGACATCGTGGCGCAGATGGGTATGTTCAACAATCTCCTGCCCACTCCCGATCGCATCATCTGGCCGGGACCCTACTGGTTTTTCGGACTGATGCTGCAGCTCTACATCGTCTATCGGCTGCTGCTCTTCCGTCGCCATTGGACTGTCACGGTAGGACTGATGGTCGTCTGCACGGTCATCCAGATGGCATGTGATCCGGAGAGCGAAGCGCTCAACCGCTGGCGATACAACTTCGTCGGAGGGATGCTGCCTTTCGGCGCAGGACTGCTCTACGCACGCTACGCCACGGGGCTCCTCTCATGGCGCGACGGCGTGGGCCATGCGCGCTTCGACACGCTCAACCTGATGGTCTCCGTGGTGCTCATCTTCCTGCTGAGTTTCAACTACTGGACGTGGTACCTCGTGCCTCTCTGTGTCTGCTCGGCCTCCATCGCCTGCGTGCGCCTCGTCGGCGAGACACCATGGCTCGCCGGGGTCGGCAGGATACTGGTGTGGACGGGCTCGCTGAGTGCGGCACTCTTCGTCTGCCACCCCATCACGCGCAAGATCTTCATACCCATCTCACATCATGGAGACGTCTATGCCGGACTGCTGCTCTATGTCATCGCCTCGCTCTGCCTGGCATGGCTCGTGGGCCTACTGATGGAGAAGATACCCAGTCCCACCCTGAAAAAGCCGCAAGAAGCATGAGAATCAAGGACATCGAACTGGCCAATATCTCCCGATACCGAGGGGAGCTGATGGGCATGGCAATGTTGTTTGTCGTGCTCTTCCACGTGGGTCTGCCCCGCGAGGACGCCTTCTTCGGACTGCGCCGCATTGGCAATATCGGCGTGGATATGTTTCTGTTTCTCAGCGGCGTGGGACTCTGGTTCTCATGGACGAAGGGACAACAGGCGGGACGCTTTCTGCTGCGACGCCTCGTGCGCATCTATCCCGCATGGCTCGTGGCGGCATGCGCATTCTACATCCCCGACTTCATTCACCATGGGGGCCACAGCACGAGCCTCATAGACCTCATCGGCGACATCACCATCAACTGGGATTTCTGGCTCCACGACGAACTGACCTTCTGGTATATCCCCGCCACGATGATGCTCTACCTCTTCACGCCAGCCTATCTGAGCCTCATCATCCGGCACCCCATCTACCGATGGCTGCCTATCGTGATGATCATGTGGTGCATCCTCGTGCAGTATGTCACGCCCATCCATCAGGCGGTGGGCCACCTGGAAATCTTCTGGAGTCGCGTGCCCATCTACTTCATCGGCCTCAACGCTGGCAAGGCGGTGCAGGAGAAGCAGACGCTGGACGGCACCTCCATCTGGATGATACTGATCATGTTTGGCATGGCCTTTGCGTCGAGCGTATTTCTGGAGCAAGTGCGCCATGGCGAGTTTCCCATCTTCCTGGAGCGGATGCTCTACATCCCGCTCACGGTGACGTCGATCCTGCTGCTCAACCGGGTGTTCCGACGCACGCCCAAGGCGTTCAACGGAGCCTGCCGATTTGTGGGGGCACTCTCCCTGGAGGCATACCTCATCCACGACCACTTCGTGATGACCTACATCGAGCGACTGCACCTCGGCTACTGGCCGACATTTCTTATCACCATCGCCATCACCTTGCCTGTGGCCTGGGCGCTCCACACGATCCTGGCCCGCATGACGAAACCCATAGAAAAGCGAATCCAATGACTCACGAGACCATCAACAAGCCCACCCGGCAACACGGCGGACACCCCGTCGTGAGACTGATCCGCCCGAAACAATGGATCAAGAACCTTATCGTGCTGCTCCCCGTCTTCTTCGGAGGCGCACTCCTGCAGCCAGAGCCCATGACGAGCGGACTGATCACGGCTTTGTCCTTCAGCTTCGCCGCATCGTCCATCTACTGCCTCAACGACCTCATCGACGTGGAGGACGACCGCCGCCACCCTGTGAAGTGTGCGCGGCCCATCGCCTCGGGACAGGTGAGCGTACGCAAGGCGTGGGGATTGATGGGACTGATGTTTGTACTGTCGATGGCTGTACTCCTCCTATTGCCGGAGAACCGATGGGAGACGGGAGGCGTGATCGTCTTCTACTGGTTGCTCAACATCGCCTACTGCATGCGGCTGAAGCAGTATGCCATTATCGACGTGTGCATCGTCGCCTTCGGATTCGTACTGCGCCTGCTGGCGGGAGGACTGGCCTCGGGCATCTTCCTGAGCAAGTGGATCGTGCTCATGACCTTCTTGCTCATGCTCTTCCTCTCCTTTGCCAAGAGACGCGACGACGTGGTGAGGATGAACGAGACGGGAGAGGCACCACGAAAGAACACCATCCGCTATAACCTCACGTTTATCAACCAGGCCATCACCATCACGGCCTCCGTGACCTTGGTCTGCTACATCATGTACACAGTCAGCCCAGAGGTGGTCAGCCACTATCAGTCGGACCATCTCTACCTGACGAGCATCTTCGTCATCCTCGGACTGCTGCGCTACATCCAGCTGACGGTGGTGGACAAGCGGAGTGGCGACCCGACGAAGGTGATACTCCGCGACCGCTTCACGCAACTGATCGTGGCGGCATGGGGCGTGGCCTTCCTCGTCATGATCTATGTCATATAGCCGTGGACAGAAGAACTGTCTGCGGTCAGTTTATCCATTATAAAGTAAAGTTTACTTATTCACCATCTAACAAGACCTGTATATTGCTAAGATAAGGTCTATATATAATATAAGGTAAGGACGAGATGAAAATCTACGCTTTCGACTTCGACGGAACGCTGACACGACGCGACACGTTCATCGAGTTTATCCGCTATGTCTTCGGCACACGCCGTATGCTGGCGGGCATCCTGCGCTTCGCTCCCATCCTCGTATTGATGAAGTTGGGACGCTACCCCAACTGGAAGGCGAAGCAACGGGTCTTCTCCAGGTTCTTCAAGGGGATGGGAATCGATGAATTTGACGACCTTTGCACGCGCTTTGCTCACGACCGCCAGTCGGTCCGACGCGACGACGGCTTTGCCATCATCCGCCGTGCCCTCAACGAGGGCCACCAGGTAATTGTCATCAGCGCAAGCATAGAAAACTGGGTGCGACCTTTCTTTGCTGAGTTTGGCGACCGGGTGGCCGTCTCCTGCACGAAGATCGACGTGCGCGATGAACGGGTGACGGGACAGTTTCTCACCATGAACTGCTATGGGGCGGAAAAGCCCAAGCGGCTACTCCAGACTTTTCCGCTGCGGAAGACCTACCGCCTCGTGGCCTTCGGAGACAGCAGGGGTGACAAGGAACTGATAGAGGGTTCCGACACAGGCTATTTTCGCACTTCCAGCGGACAACTCCATTGTCAGCAGGGAGAGAAAGACCCGATCGTGGAGGAAGTGGAGCGCGACTTCCCCCGTAACCTGCCCACCTCAACCAAGATTATCGGCAACAAGACGCTGGACGAGATCATCCGCTTCGGAATCGTCGGCGTGGCTGCCACACTACTTCAGTATGGCTGCTACCTGCTGTTTCTACTTTGGCTGATGCCCGCCCTGGCCAACACGCTGGCCTACCTCGTGAGCTTCGCCTTCAACTACATCGCCTCCACCCGCTTCACCTTCCGTGTGAAGGCGACTACGAAGCGGGGCATGGGTTTCGCGCTCTCCCACCTGGTGAACTACACGATGCAGACGCTGCTGCTGCAGATTTTCCTCTTTGTCGGCATGCCGAAGCAATGGGCGCTCATCCCAGTCTTCTGTGTCTGTGTGCCAGTCAATTTCCTACTGGTCCGGTTCTTCCTGCGAAAGTAGGATGCAGAGACTCAGATAATGCAGAGACTTATCGAGCAAACATAGGACTATAAAACAGCAGGCTTGCCTCACGCTCAATACGATAAACAACCGATGGAACATCCATTAATAGACAAGAAACGACGATTCTCATTCATCCTCATCACCTCGCTCTTTGCGCTATGGGGATTTGCCAATGATATCACCAACCCGATGGTGGCGGCTTTTCAGACACTTCTGGAACTATCGGCTGCCAAGGCTTCGCTTATCCAGTTTGCCTTCTATGGCGGCTACGCGACCATGGCGATTCCCGCCGCCCTGTTTATCCGGAAGTACAGTTACAAGCGGGGCATCCAACTGGGCCTACTCCTCTACGCCTGTGGGGCCTTCCTCTTCATCCCCGCAGCAGCCTACCAGGAGTTCTCATTCTTCTGCTTGTCGCTCTATATCCTCACCTTTGGGCTCGCCTTTCTGGAGACGACGGCCAACCCCTTCATCCTCTCGCTCGGTAGCAAGGCGACCTCGACACGCCGTCTCAACCTCGCACAGGCCTTCAATCCCATCGGATCGCTCTGTGGCATGGCTATCGCGTCGCTCATCGTACTGCCCCAGTTGATCTCGGATCAACGGGATGAGGCGGGTGCCATCCTCTACCCCACCCTCTCAGCAACAGAGAAGGCTGCCATCCGTCTTCATGACATCGCCATCATCCGCGACCCCTATGTAGCCTTGGGACTGGTGGTGGTAGCGATTCTCGTGGTGGTGACGGTCGTCAAGATGCCAGACGTGGCGGAACAGAAAACGAAACTCGACGTGAAGGCGACACTTAGACGGCTATGGAAGAACCGTTTGTACCGTCAGGGGGTGGTGACACAGGTGTTTTATGTAGCGGCTCAAATTATGGTGTGGACCTTCATCATCCAGTATGCAGACCATTTGGGTATCGAGAAGGCCACGGCGCAGATGTATAACATCGTCGCCATGTCGCTCTCGCTGACAGGCCGGTTTGTGGGTACTTGGCTGATGAAATACGTCAGTTCGCGCAAGTTGCTCACCCTCTTCGCTATCGGCGCATCAATCTGTACCCTTGGCACCATCTTGCTGGTCAACATAGCGGGACTCTACTGTCTGGTGGTCATCTCGGCATTTATGTCCATCATGTTCCCATCCATCTACGGCATTGCCTTGGAAGACGTGGAGGAGCGCGACACCACTCTCGGCGCAGCCTTTCTGGTGGAGGCCATTGTCGGTGGCAGCATTCTCCCACCTCTGCAAGGATGGATCATCGACCAAGGAGTCGTGTTCGGTCTCCCTGCCGTCAACTTCTCCTTCGTTCTCCCACTCTTCTGCTTCATCCTCATCTTCTTCTACGGACGGCGTGCCATGCACAGCCAATGTAGGAGCGCGGAATAAGGGGGCGTTGAGGACAACAATGTAGGAAGACCTCTCAGCAACCCAAAAGCAGCAAGATAATATGAAGGACGGCGCATAGATCGCGTGATAAAGACTGACAACAAGACGGCGGGCAACAGAAAGGGATTAACACCTTTCTGTTGCCCGCCGCTGTATCGGGACAGTCTCTCGGGAAGACTGCTTACCGTGGCTGAAACCTGAGGCTTATGCCAGCGTCAGCTCTACGACGTAGTCGTCGCCAGACGGCTGCTCGGGGAGCGTGAGAACATAGCCATTGGCAACGGCCTTAAACTCGACCTTCTTTCCGTTGATGAAGACCTTGGCAGCCTTCACCTTGCGGTCGCCCGTGGGGACGAAGAGGGCCTTGTCCTGCAGAGAGAGGATGTGGATGAAGAGGCGGTTGCCCTTCTGCGTGCTCACACCCCAGTCGTGCGGAGCTACGAGGCCACCACGCGTACCATAGATGGTGTCGCCATACTTGCCGAGGAACTGTCCGATGTACTGCAGGCGCTCGACAGCCTCAACGGGAAGCTGACCATCAGGACGCGGACCGACATTGAGCAGGAGGTTGCAGTTCTTGCCTGCTGCACGCACCAGCTCGCGGACGAGGGTCTCCTTCGACTTGTAGTTCTTGTCCGTGATGCTATAGCCCCAAGTGTAGTTCATCGTCAGGCAGGTCTCCAACGGGAGCTGGCTGACATCCTGTCCACTCAGACCGTAGGTATTCTCACCGGGGAGGTCCTGCTCGAAGATCTGGATATCCTCACCAGGATAGGGTTTGCCGTGGTGGTTGTTGGCAACGATACACTGGGGCTGGAGCTGATGGATCATGGCATACTGCTCATCGAGCTCCCAGTTGAACGGGGTCTTGTCCTCGTCATGGTCCCACCATCCGTCGAACCAGATGCAATCGACACGACCGTAGTTGGTGAGTAATTCGCGGAGCTGGTTGTTCATGAAGGTATAATAGCTACGCCAGTTCTGCTTATCCGTAGGACGGCCGAGCTTCTTGCCCGTGCGGCCGAGCGGATAGTCGAGGCGACGCCAGTCGAGGTGGCTGTAGTAGAGGTGGAGGCTCAAGCCGCCATTGTGGCAAGCGTCGGCCAGTTCCTTCAGGATGTCGCGCTTGAAGGGAGTGCCATCGACGATATTGTAAGTGTCCTGGGCGGTATGCCACATGGAGAAACCGTCGTGGTGACGGGTGGTGAAGGTGATATACTTGGCACCCGCCTCACGGAACGTGCGCACCCACTCGTCGGCATTGAAGCGAGACGGATAGAAACCGTCGGCCAAATGCGGATACTCCTGATAGTTGATACTCTTGTTGTTCATCACCCACTCGCCGTCGCCGAGCATGGAGTAGATACCCCAGTGGATGAAAATACCAAACTTGAAGTCCTGGAATTCTTTTTGGCTCTCCTTGATCTGCTCCGAAGGCTGATACTGCGCCATCGTCGTCATGCTCACGAGCAACGCCAAAATCGAAAAGATAGTCTTCTTCATCGTGTTGATTGCTTTGAAAGTTTTTATTTACGAATTGTCTTTAGTATTGTTATTTCAGGTGGTAAAGTTACGATAATAATCCCGAATGGACAAAATTCACACGGTATTTCTTCCCGCTTCGGCCAAAAAGCCGTATTTTTGCAGTAGCTGAAACCATCATTTACAAAATATGAGATACACAACGAACTATTGCCGGCGGATTATAACTCTTCTGGCAATGTTTCTTCCGCTGACCTCTCATGCACAGATATCACTTGTCGAGCGAGGCAAGCCAGCGGCACAAATCGTACTGACGGACACGACCCATGCTGCTCGCCGGGCTGCCGAGGTGATGAACTATTTCGTCGAGAAACTGACTGGGACGAGGCTGCACGTAGGACTTCGGGCAGAGAAAAAGCCCCGACAGATCGTCTTCATCGGCGGCAAGACGGACCAGGCGGGTGAGGACGGATTCCAAATCAGTTGCCACAACGGCACCATGCGCATCCTGTCGGGAGGCGACAAGGGAGCCATCCTCGGAGTGGCGCACCTGCTGGAACGCTATTGTGGCATCAACTACCTGGGAAAGGACGCCTGGACAGTAAACCATGTACAGGGCTACAAGGTCCAGAAGGTGGGCGACCTACGTTTGCCCGCCATCGAATGGGCGGAGACTCCGGCCTTCCGCTACAGACAGTCGGTAAGCTATAGTGAGCGCGACCCGCTGTTTGTCGATTGGTATGGAATGGAACGTCCCAACCAGATGTTCATGGACAACCTGTGGGTAGACACTTTCGACAAGATTCTCCCAAGCCGCGTCTATGGGAAGGCGCATCCGGAATGGTATGCCCTCATCAATGGCAGACGCCAGCCAGGATCTCACAGCCAGTGGTGTCTGACCAATGAGCAACTGTTTGTGCAGGTCTGCCACAACCTCGACAGTATCTTCGCCCGCAACCCGGGCATGAAAATGATCTCCATCAGTCAGAACGACGGCAACTTTACCAATTGCCATTGCGAGAAATGCACGGAGGTGGAGACGGAGGAAGGTTCTGCCAGCGGCCCGATCATCCGATTTCTCAACCGCCTGGCCTCGCGCTACCCTGACAAGGAGTTCTCTACCCTCGCCTACCTCTATAGTATGCAACCGCCAAGACTGGTAAAACCGCTTCACAACGTCAACATCATGCTCTGCAGCATTGACGCCAAGCGCGAGGTGCCTCTGACGGACAACGAGAGCGGACGCGACTTCGCAAGGGCCCTGGAGGGCTGGAGTCGCATCTCCAACAACATCTTCGTCTGGGACTATGGCATCAACTTCGACAATATGGTAGCACCATTCCCCAACTTTCATGTCTTGGCACCCAACGTCCAGCTCTTCCACCGCAACCACGCCAACATGCTGTTTGAGCAGGTGAACGGCTACGAGGGAGCAGACTTCGCCGAACTGCGTGCTTACATGATTGCCAAACTGATGTGGAATCCCTATCAGGACGCCGACTCGCTCATGCGCGTCTTCCTCACGGACTATTATGGCGAGGAGGCAGGCACCGAACTCTACTCCTATCGGAAGATCATGGAGGGTGCGCTGCTGAGCAGTCATGTGCCACTATGGATCTACGACTCGCCCATCACCCACAAGGACGGAATGCTCTCCGACGATCTGATGCACACCTACGCCCGACTCTTCGACAAAGCAGAGGCGGCAGTCCGTGGCGATAGCATCTTGCTCCAGCGAGTGCAGATCAGTCGGTTGCCACTGCAATATGCCGAACTGGAGATAGCGCGCACCAAGGGCATTGAGGACGAGAAGGGTGTGGAGGCAAAGGTGAAATGCTTTCGCGAACGATCCGTACGTTTCGGCGTGGAGTCGCTCAACGAGCGCGGCAACGCACCTGCCGACTATTGCGACTTGTATCTGAAGCGCTACCTCCCCTCGCGTGTCGTCACCAAGGCAAAGGGCGCTACGGTGGCTTTCAACACCGCTCCCCACGACCGCTACCAAGGAATGGCTTCCACCGCCCTTACCGATGGGCTCTTCGGCGGATCGAGCTTTGTGGAGGGGTGGGTAGGATGGGAAGGGACCAATCCTGACTTCACCCTCGATCTTGGCAGGGAGACCAGCATCTCTGCCATAAGCACCGACTTCCTCCACCAGTTGGGCGCCTGGGTACTCCTACCTAAGGAGGTACGCTATGAAGTAAGCACAGATGGCAAGGCGTTCCAACCCTTTGGCGAACCCTTGGTGATGAAGGAAGACCGCGACATCGCCGTCAAGTTTGTCGAAGGCAAGGTCAGCGTGGCACAACCAGTCTACGCACGTTTCATCCGCGTGCGTATCAAGGCCACGGGAATGTGCCCCGACTGGCACTACGGCGTCGGCTATCCTGCCTGGTGCTTCATCGACGAAGTGCGGGTGGAATAAATGCCAATGAATACCTAAATAAAAATCAAACGGGCTTGCAAGCCTTCGGACACCAGGGTGTCACGCGGCTTGCAAGCCCGTTTGGCTAAAAGACCTGGAGAGGATTACTGTGCGTTGAATGCTGTCAGAATCTTCTCGGCAGTAGCCTTCATCTCCTCCTCGCTCAACTGGACGTGGCGATGGAAATCGACATCGCCCTCGGAGTTGATGGGCAGAAGATGGATGTGGGCATGGGGCACTTCGAGGCCGAGCACCACCTGGGCCACCTTCTTGCAGGGGAAGGCTGTGCGGATGGCTTTGGCGACACGCTTGGCGAAGACCTCAAACTCGGCCAGCTCGCCGTCCTCCATGTCGAAGATGTAATCCACTTCCCGACGAGGGATGACCAACGTATGGGCCTGGACGACGGGGTTGATGTCGAGGAAAGCATAGAACTTCTCGCTTTCCGCACACTTGTAGCTGGGAATCTCACCAGCAGCAATCTTGCTGAAAATATCCATAATCGTAATTATTCGAGGGTGATCTTGTCTATGCGCAACTTAATCGTACCACGCGGAATGGCAATTTCCACCACATCGCCGACCTTCTTATTGAGCAAGCCTTGCGCGATCGGAGTCTTGATGGAGATCTTGCCCACCTTGATGTTGGCCTCGTTCTCGCTGACGATGGTGTAGCGCATCTTCATGTTGTTGGCCATGTTGGTCATCTCCACAGTCGAAAGGATCTGCACCGCCTCTGTGCTGAGACGCGAGGTGTCAATGACCTTCGCCTCGGCGATAGCCAACTTCAGCTGGTTGATCTTTGTCTCCAGGTGGGCCTGTGCCTCCTTGGCAGCATCATACTCCGCATTCTCACTCAAATCGCCCTTGTCGCGCGCCTCGGCGATGGCTGCCGAAGCCTTCGGGCGCTCTACCGTCTCCAACTGTTGGAGCTGGGCTACCATTTCATCGTAGCCCTTCTGTGACATATAAGCCATAATTTATTCTGCTTTTTAGATTTTTTCGTTTGTTTCAAACTACACAAAAAACGAGAATCCCGACATGTTCATCATGCCGGAATTCCTGTTTCCTCTGTACTCTATTTTTACTATGCGCTGCAAAGTTATCCTTTTTTTTCCGAACGGGGAAATTTTCTGCTCAAAAGTTTGCTCATGTAGATAGAATTTAATAATTTTGTCCCCAATGTTTAATAGAAAACCATGAATATGAGAACTAACAAAAGAGCCATTTTAACTCTGACGTTAAGCCTTTTGGCACTACTATGTTTTGCCCAAGGGAATCCCGTCAAATTTAAGGCGAGTAAGAAACAAGTGTCGGACACCGAGGTACAGGTGATGTTCACCATGTCCATCAGCAAGGGCTGGCACGTCTATTCCACCGGACTTCCTGCGGATGGTCCGGTCTCTGCGACCTTACACACAGATAAGGCCGAGGGTGTGAAACCCATTGGTGGGTTGCAGCACATTGGACGCGAGATTAGCGAGATGGATCCCATCTTTGGCATAAAGCTTCGCTATTTCGAGAACAACGTCACTTTCGTACAGAAATACAAGATTACAGGCAAGACCTACAACGTCAAGGGCTACCTGGAGTTTGGCGCATGCAACGACGAGATGTGTATGCCGCCGACGTCCGTGGAGTTCAACTATAGTGGTGAAGGCCCCAAGGACGCACCTGCCCCCACTGAGGACAAAGCTGCCGAAGAGGAGGCCAAGACGGATGTTGCCGCTGCTGGCGACTCTGCCAAGGCTGCTGCTGGCGACTCTACCGCCACTGCCGTCAAGGCTGACACGGGCACCGCTGGCGTGGGTTCAGACCTTTGGACACCGGTCATCAAGGAGCTGAAGGCTTTTGAGGACGGTCAGAGCACCAAGAACAAGTCGGTTTGGTACATCTTCCTGATGGGTATCGTCGGTGGTTTCGTAGCCCTGCTCACGCCGTGCGTATGGCCGATTATCCCGATGACGGTGAGCTTCTTCCTGAAGCGTTCCAAGGACAGCAAGAGCAAGGGTATCCGCGACGCTGCCACCTATGGTATCTCCATCATCGTCATCTACATGGCCCTTGCGCTCATTGTGACGGCACTCCTTGGCCCACAGCGCCTCAACGAGTTGGCTACCAACGCACCGTTCAATATCTTCTTCTTCCTCCTGCTGGTTGTCTTCGCTTTCAGCTTCTTCGGATGGTTTGAGTTGCAGCTGCCCTCATCATGGGGTAACGCCGTCGATACGAAGGCTTCCACCACTACAGGACTTCTCTCCATCGCCCTGATGGCCTTCACCCTCTGCCTCGTCAGCTTCTCCTGCACGGCCCCGATTATCGGTCTGCTGCTTGTGGAGGCCGCTACGAGTGGCGACTGGGTGGCTCCGACAGTGGGTATGTTTGGCTTCGCCCTCGCTTTGGCCCTGCCGTTCTCACTCTTCGCCATGTTCCCGACCTGGCTGCAGAAGGCTCCGAAGTCGGGTTCTTGGATGAACATGATCAAGGTAGTGCTGGGCTTCGTCGAGTTGGCCTTCTCTCTGAAGTTCCTCTCCGTGGCCGACCTCGCCTACGGTTGGGGCATCCTCGACCGCGAGACGTTCCTCGCCCTGTGGATCATGATTTTCGCCTTCATGGGCTTCTACCTCATCGGCTGGCTCAAGTTCCCGCACGATGACCAGGAGCAGAAGGCTATGCCGGTGCCCTGCATCATGATGGGTCTCTGCTCTTTGGCCTTCGCCGTCTATATGGTGCCTGGCCTCTGGGGTGCTCCCTGTAAGGCTGTCAGTGCATTCTCGCCGCCTATGAACACGCAGGACTTCAACCTCAACAAGGCCGAGGAGGTACATCCCGCCTACACGTCTTACGAAGAGGGTATGGCTGCCGCTAAGGCTGCTGGCAAGCCCGTCATGCTCGACTTCACTGGTTTCGGCTGTGTCAACTGCCGTAAGATGGAGTCTGCTGTCTGGACGGACAATGAGGTCTCTGAGCGTCTGACCAAGGACTACGTCCTCATCTCCCTCTTCGTCGATGACAAGACGCCGCTCGACAAGCCGATGGAGGTGAAGAACCCGGATGGTACGACCCGCACGCTGCGCACCGTTGGTGACAAGTGGTCTTACCTGGAGCAGACGAAGTTTGGCTACCTCGCACAGCCGTTCCACGTGACGGTCGATAACGAGGGTAAGCCGCTCTCTGGTAGCTTCGTCTATAAGGAGGACATCCCGGGCTACATCAAGTTCCTCGACAAGGGTCTTGAGAACTACAAGAAGTAACATCATCTGATCGCCCTTGGGTGATCCCATCAATAGGAAAGGCCGTCGCCACATGCTGACATCAGCAACGGGCGACGGCCTTTCTTTTTTCCTATAGAGCAGAGATAGCAACGCCCCCACAGTCTTTGATTGACTGTGGGGGCGTATCATGTCCGATGATTTGGAGTTAGGTCGTTATTAGGCCATAGGACTGAATTCATCCTTGGTTACGCCACAGATGGGGCAAGTCCAATCGGCAGGAATACTTTCGAACGGCGTGCCAGGAGCTATACCACTATCAGGATCGCCTTGTGCGGGGTCATAGACGTAGCCGCAAACGTCACATACATACTTTTTCATAATGTCTTTGTTTTCGTTATCAATCGTTTATTGTTCTCTTTACGGTTGCAAAGATAAGCATCCTTTTTGAGACCACAAAAGAAAAGATGTTAAACTTTGTATTTATTACAATATTTAAATGCGTGAGCGTGCGTTATTTCTCTATCAGGCAGACGGCATAGGCCGAGATACCCTCCTTGCGACCTGTAAAGCCGAGACGCTCGGTGGTCGTCGCCTTGATGGAGACACTGTTCGGATCGCAGCCAATGACGGCGGCAAGACAGTCGCGCATGGCGTTGATATGAGGACTGAGCTTCGGTCTTTCGGCACACACTGTCGCGTCGATATTGCCCAAATGGTAGCCCTTCTCTGCGAGGAGAGCAACCGTGTCACGGAGGATGATCTTAGAGTCCATATCTTTTGTAGCCTCCGACGTATCGGGGAAGTGATAGCCGATATCGCGCATATTGGCAGCACCAAGCATCGCGTCACAGATGGCGTGTATCAGCACGTCTGCATCGCTATGGCCGTCGAGACCACGGTCGTGGGCTATCTTGACACCTCCCAGCCAGAGGTCGCGCCCCTCCACCAATCGGTGGACATCATATCCAAATCCTACCCGTATCATTATCTGCGTCTGAACAAGTCCTTGACACCATCGAGGTCGAACGAGAGCGAGAAGCGGAGCGTCTGGTCGAGCGGATTGCTCTTGGCCGTAGCGATAACATAGCCAGCATCAAGCGAGAAGACGTTCATACGGAAGCCCGCACCAACGGTGAAATACTTACGATTACCCTTGTTCTCGCTCTCATGGTGGTAGCCAGCACGAAGGGAGAACTTATCATTATAGACATACTCCGCACCAACACTCCATTGTATCTCCTGCAACTCCTCCTTGAAGCCACCCGGCGCATCGCCGAAACTCTTGAAGATGCCGCTGATGGAAGAGAGGTCGTAGTAGTCGGTCTGCAAGCGCTGCTCATACTGCTCGTCGGTCTCGTTGTCCTCACGCTGCGGATAGGTGGGCACGAGCAACTTGTTGGCATCGGCAGCTATGGTGAAGCGATTGTATTCGTCGATAGGGACCATGAGAGACGCACCCAGTCGCATGTTCGTCGGGATAAACTCCGAACGGTTGTCGCCACCAAAGGTGATCTTCGAACCGATGTTGGAGATGTTGAGTCCCAATCCGAGCTGACACTCGCGGCTTCCGAGATTGACATAGTTCTGATAGTAGCAAGCGATATCAGCAGCGAAAGCCGATCCTGGCGACGTGTCCTCAGTGTAGTCGTAGGTCAGGTCGGAATAGATGAAGCGCACGGCCGCACCCAGGGAGAACGTCTCGGAGAGCATCAGCGAGTAGCCTACATCAACGGACATCTCATAGGGATTGATGGTCATGTCGCCCGTGTTGTCCAAACTCGAACTGGTCTGCACCTCACCAAGGGAGAAGTAGCGCAGGGAGGCCGATACGGCACTGTAGTCGCCAATGCGGTAGTAGCCCGAGAGGTAGGCCAAGTCCATATCGTTGACCAACTGGCGCAGCCATGGCGTGTAGTTGAGCGAGACGCCAGCCCGCGAGATAGTAAACGGATACTTGGCCGGATTCCAATACTGTGAGGCCACATCAGGGTCGGTAGCTGCTCCGACATCACCCATACCCCCGGCGCGAGCGTCCGGGGCAATGGACTGTGAGGTCACGGCGGAGTTGACCGGATTGAACATATCCTTCTTGTCCTGGGCATAGGTCGTGAGCGACAGCGCCGACAAGAGGACGATACCGACATACTTATTTTGACTGTTCATACGCGTATATTTCATTCTGTGTGTATGATTAAAACGCAAATCGTGCTTACTTATTGTTGATGATAATCAGTTTCTTGGCTTTGGAGACCCGCTCGCCGCCATCCGAGCCGATAGAGGCACGGTAGAGATAGACTCCCGTCTGCAGTTTTGCTCCACCATCGGTGCAGAGATCCCAGCGCACGGTATAGGCGCTACCCGTCGAGGTGCCGCTCTCCGTGTGGCGCCACAACTCGCGTCCACTCATATCGAAGACGGAAATCTCAACATCAACCTCAGCGCCCGTGAAGTTGTGATTGACGATGAAGGTAGTCTCCGTCGTGGCGGGATTGTTGGTGCAACTGATGCTCTCGATGGAAGGTTTCAGTCCTTTGACGACCTGGAAGTTGAGCACGGCGGTGGAAGCATTGTTCAACATATCCCAGGCACGGAAGCGCAACTGATGCGCGCCCTCGGAGAGTTCAGGCAGCGAATACCAGGTAGAACCGCTGGTATAAGTGCCGAAGTCGAACGTGAAGTTCTCATTGAGGTTGAAAGTCAGGTTCGGGTCTCCATCGATGCAAAGCTGCAAGTCGTGCCCCATACCGCTGCCCGTGGCGTTGATGCCATCCTTGTCCGTGACGTTGGCCACGAAATAGGGCGTGGTATTGACGCTTCCCCCATCGACAAATGAGGGTGTATTGAGGTAGCAGTAGATCGACGGTCCAATACTGTCGTTGCGCACCGTCTCCGAACCATAGATGAAGAAGCGGTCCTCGGCACCATGGGCCAGTTGCGTATGGTCGTCGCTGACAGCATAGACATTGATGAGTCCGCTACCACTGGCGTAGTTGATATCGAAAGGCACGGCGAAGGTAAACTGGAACTCGCCATTGCGCACACTGTCGGAACCATTGAAGAGCACCTTCTGCCGGTCGTAATACTGGAACGCGGTGTTGGAAGTCTCCTCCTGCTTCTTGCACGTCACCATCTCGCGGGTGTCGCGGACCGTGGCCGTCATCTGACCGTTGAAGCCTGCGAGGGTTTCCTCCTGACGCATGACACGCCCCTTGACCCGAGCCACGCTACCCGCTTTGAGGATGATATCCTGCTTGCCTCCCACGGGCAGTCCGTTGATACTATCAATGACCACGTCGAAGGTAGGCAGGTTGAGAGCCAAGGCCGGATCACCAAGGAGCGAATACTGGAGTTTATTGAGCGTGCGGTCCTGGCCCGTACTGACAACATCGTTCTTGGCCAGGCGCTGGGCCTCACCCATTGTGGTGGGCTTGCCATTGGTGAAGCTCAACACATGGCGCAGAAAGGCATTGTTGATCAACTTATTGTAATAGGCATAGACCGTGCGCGTCGTGCCCCAGAAGGCCACGGATCCACCCTGCGCGTTGAGCAGGGCGGTCTCGCCGATCGTCTCCTTGCGCGTGTCGAAAGGCATGACATCACAAGAGGCCGTGATCCAAAGCGGCAGGTTCTGATTGGTGAACGTGCGGAAGTCGCTGATGGTAAGTACTGACTCATGGGAGATCTGATACTCCACACCGTGGCCCGCATAGTCCATGATGAGGGCGCCCGCCTGCTGTTGCTGCTTGAGGAGGCGCGAGACCTCGGGATAGCGATTGCCCGTGGAGGTGCTGACGCGCGTATAGGCGTCCCACATCACCTTCTTGATCTGATAGCCCGGATAGAGCTGGCCGATATATTCCGCCGTGGCATCAACATCGCGCATGTGGAGATTGTTGTTGCCATCGTCGCCCATAAACATGATGGTGTTGGCCCAGTCGCCCGCATGGGCGTTGTTGGCATAGGCAATGATCTTATCGACTACGGCCTTGGCTTCCGCCGCCGTGGTGACAGGAATGCGCCCCACGGCCACATCCTCCTTGTCGTTGCGAATCGAAGCGCCACCCTCGCCCTCGTCGAGCAGCGTCATCCATCCGTCGTTGACATAGCAGTCGGTCTCAGAGAAGGAGTTTTCGCTCTCGTGGGCCAACAGATAGTCGTCGGCGTTGAGCGAGCGACACTCAGGTGTAAGCATACGGCAGTCCCAGACGGCGTCGCCAAAGAGCAGCAGGTGCTTGGGCATCTGGGCCTCGTCGTCACCTGCCCGGTCGTAGAGCATCTTGAGGTAGCGACGGTAGGCATTGGCGTCGGGTGTGCCGCTGGAAAACTCATTGTAGAGCTCATCGGCCGGCACGATATTCACGCGCATCGAGTCGCGGTCGCGATGCATCTGTGCCAATCGCTCAGCCTGCGGTCGCAACTTCTGACTCGTCGGGATGATGATGACGAGGTCGGCCTGCGGGTCGGCGTGGTGGTCCTGGTTGGTAATGGCATAGACATACTCGGGCACGGGGAAGGGATCCGTAGCCAGGCGCGGCTGCGGTTTCGGGCGCTCGTAGGCATAGCTGATGTAATCCATGCGCACAGGGCCTCCCGAGAGCGTCGTCACCGTGATCGTGTCGGAGGCAGTGCATTCGATTTTATAAGTATTCTCAGCCTCCACGGCGGCATTATACGACGAGAGGCGCAGACTGGCGTTGCCGAGATCCTTTCCGTTGAGGCGATACTGCACCGAAGCGGCAGCACCAGCCGTCACGGCTATGGTGAGGTTGGCCATGCGATTCTCTCCCGCGGGGTGGGAGAAGACATAGGTGCGCGACTTCCCCTGCTCGATCGGATCGTTCTCGAAGAGGTTGCGGCCACCCTGATACCAAGAGAAGTTATCCACCTCGCGGAGCGCATGATAGTCGTCGGCCAAAGGATAGCAGTCGGCGATAAACTGGGCGGAGTCCACCATGAGCGGCGTCTTTCCGTCGGTCTCGGTAAGGAAATAGTAGCCATAGTCTGAGTATGGATTGCGGGTACGCCGCGTGGCCTCCTTGTTCTCCCAGCTCACGGGTCCTTTGGCATAGAACAAGCGGCGGTCGCCGACCATCGTAGAAGCCACCTCGGGCAAATCGTCAGTGGCGGCAAGATCGCTCTTGTGCAACTCCTCGTTCTGGAGGTTGCCACCATAGCCGAAGATGCGCACGCGGCTCAGGTCGCTAAAGCCCGCCTGCCGCGCCAACTGAGAGGTCAGTTGATAGATGCCCGACTCGGGAACGCGAATCTTCACCCAGCGTCCCTCACGCAGGACGGAGTGCTTCGCATAGATGGCCGCATCCTCCGAGGACGTTAAGTCCCTCTGCGTTCCCGCATGCGACGGTGCCTTCAGCGACGGTTTGGGCTGGGAGGTGACGGCGATCATGAAGGAGACGAGAAACTGCAGGCGCCCCTCACGGCGCACGACGGGACAGAGCGAGAAGTCGAGGCGTCCCTTCTTGCGGTCCACGACGATGTGCTGCTCTATCTCGGGCAGTCGTCCGGGATATGCCGAGGGGGCCAAGGCGAGGTAGCGGAGCGAGTCGCGCCGCCCCATGTCGAGAAACTCGGGGTAGCGTATTTCGAGCGTGTAGATGCTGTCCGCATAGTGCTTTCCCAAGGGGATGGCATAGCTGAAACGGGGCAACATCGTGTCGATGGCAATGTCGTCAACTGTCAGATTGAAGAATCGCTGTTGTTGCGCCTGGCCCTGCAAGCCGCAGAGGAGGGCGAAGAGCAGCAATATGGAGTGGCGGAATACTTTCATACCATGCTAATATAATATAAGAAAATAACGGCGGAAAGCGGGTTTTATTGTGGAGCAGGCGAAATAGAATATTTGTCCCTTTACTCCCTTCGTGTTTACCTGTCGGTGGCAGAACGGCGAGCGATCGCTTACCTGGTCTCCCAAGGCGCGCGATCGTCCCCCGTACTGTTTCCGACAGGACTCTGAAATCGATCGGGTTAATGGTTTCAGTATATGGACCCTTGCGGGTTCTTTCACAGTCCTTGTTTGGCAATCAGCTGCCTATATATTATCCAGTAAGTATGCGTTTTCCACAACCCTGCAAGGCCTCAAGGCCTCATCCTTGAGCAAGTTTTGTACAGATCACCACGACAAAGATGATCAGCGCTACAAAGCCGAAGAAAAGAAAGAAATAGAACTTCTCTTCCCTGAGAAACTCCCTCAGCCTGAAACGGGTTCTGAGATGTGCGTCAAGATACCCCCGGTAGTCATTCACCATCGCGCAGATGATGACAATGGCTCCCACAAGGATGATCAAGCCGACACAGAAGTAGAGTTGCTCATCGCTTTCAAACAGTGTTGTAAGTTTATCCATTCGGTCCATGCTGCAAAATTAGGGTTTTCCGAAGAAAAGGGGTGGATTTTCCCTGCACAAATGTGTTGCATTCCTACCAAATAGGTATTGCATTGAAAGGAAATCGGGTGTCGCTTTCGTAGGAAGGAGACACCCGCAAAAAGCCTTAAACAAGGTCAGGAAAAGTTCAAAAATGACGGTTTCATCGCCCTAAGAGGTCCTGCTGCGACTGGCGTTCGCGCCAAGCCGTAGGCGTACAGCCTACTTTCGCCTTAAAGATACGGTAGAGCTGCGTGCGCGAGGAGAACCCACACTCGGCAGAGATCACGTCGTTGCTGTAATGGGGGTGCTCCAGCATCATACTCTGTGCAGCGCGAAAACGAATATCGCTCAGCCACACCCGAAACGTGGTGTGCAGGCGCTGGGGGAAATAGACGGCCAGATCGGCCTTGGAGATGCTGAGGGAGCGGGACAGGGTCATGAAGTTGATCGAATAGTCTTTGTAGCCACGCTGGACGCACCAGGTGTCGATGCGCTCCTGGATCAGGGCAATGCGCTCCTCGGAGAGCGCTGAGCGTCCGGAAGGCGAAACGGTAGAATCCTCGGTGCAGACCGACGCTCCTGAAGGTGGGAGGGAAGCACCAGCCTCCAGTTCCTCCGCCAGTTCTTCCCCCTCCGAGCCCAGCAGTTCTTCGGACGGCATATAGCCCGAACCCAAAGAGATGAACGTAAGAACGAAGAAAAGAATGGCCATCAGTACCAAGGGGCCAAAGATATAGAGCGTGGTGGTGGAAAGGATGGCCACGGGCGTGACAAGGGCCGCAAGGCAGAGGTTGACCACACTCGCGTACGAATAGCGTACATAGGGCAGGAGGTCGGTGGCGGTGAGGGTCTCCAGCATCCTTCTGCGCTTATGGGTCTCCTTTCGGATCATGAGGACGCAATAGATCATGTGGACGCTATAGAGAGCCAGCATCGGATAGAGCCAGCCGCCGATATGCCAACTGCCCCTCAGATAGTGGCCAAGGGCGAAGCAGCCAACGATGGCAGCATAGAATCCCGCGCAGGCCAAGGCCATGTTGCGCCGCTTGGCCTGGACTGCTTCGAGATTGTAGATAGCCATGGCTATCAGTCCGAAACAGGGAGTATAGACGAGCATGTTGACCATGGCTCCCAAGTGGTCGTCGGTGGCCCTGATGTGAAATCTCATCTGGACATAGTATTGGGCGGAAAGAAGCACCAAGGCGAGGAAGATCATCAAGCGGGAGCGCTCGTAGCGTTTGTTCTTCCAGCGGGCGTTCAGGCGGGCCAAGGCGACAAAGAGCGCATTGACCAGCATGAAGACGAGGGCGGCAAACTGAAATAGGTAGAGGGAAGACATGAGGGTTGTGAGGGGATGGTGAGGGTTTAATTGAAAACAAAACGAACCGTTTGCATGTGCTTGCTACTTGCGTCCAAAGTCGGCGGGAATCTCACCCCATTGCGCCGTGTCCCATTTCAGCACAGGCGTGGCGCAGGGATGGGTCAGCAACCAGTTTTCGGCGCGGGCGATGACCTCATAGAGTTTGGCCGTCCTGGCGTCGCGCACCAGCGTGGTCTTGCACTTGCGCTTCTTGACCCACAACGCCGCATTGTAGGAGTCGGAGTAGATGACCTTCCCCTTGATGCCTCGTTGCTCCATGAGCGCCAAGGCGTGGACAATGGCGAGAAACTCTCCGATATTGTTTGTCCCGTGGATAGGGCCATAGTGGAACACCTGCTGGCCCGTCTGCAGGTCGATGCACCGATACTCCATCGGGCCCGGATTGCCCGAACAGGCCGCATCGACCGCCCAGGCATTGGCATTGACCTCTTGAGGCAGAGGCAGGACGGTATCGTTGCGCCAGGAGGGGGGATTCTGAGGGAAGTCTTTGTTCATATCAGCGGGGAGAAAACTAAAGGGCCAAGGCCTTGTTTCAGCCAAGAGCGGAAAACGAGGACGGGGGGCAGCAGAAGGGCCTCGCCTCCAGCTGCCTCCCGCCCCTATCCTTGTCCCTTGCGGGAATATTCTACATTCTCTCGGGCACCTCGATACCCAGCAGATCCATGCCGTTCTTGATGACCTTGGCCACATTGCGTGCCAGCACATAGCGGAAGGCCAGGGCCTCGGCGCTCTCGGCGCTGAGGATGGAGTAGTCGTGGTAGAACGAGTTGAAGAGCTTGGTCAGCTCGTAGCAGTAGTTGCAGATGGTAGCCGGATTGTAGTTGCGGCCCGCATCAGCCACTGCCACCTCATACTCGCCGAGCTTCTGGATCAGCTCCACCTCCTTGTCGTTGGGCTTATAGCCGCCGAGGGAGTCTGCCACACCCGTCGCCTTGCGCATGATGCTGCGGATGCGCGCATAGGTATATTGGATGAAGGGGCCCGTGTTGCCATTGAAGTCGATGGACTCCGCGGGATTGAAGAGCATGTTCTTTCTTGCATCCACCTTGAGGATAAAGTACTTCAGCGCGCCGAGACCGACGATCCGCGCCACGTTCTGGCGCTCCTCCTCCGTCATCTCCGCACCCTTGCCCTGCTCGTCGCCGACCTTGCGGGCGTCGCCGATCATCTGGGCTATCAGCTCGTCGGCATCGACGACCGTTCCCTCGCGGCTCTTCATCTTGCCATTGGGCAGATTGACCATGCCGTAGGAGAAGTGGACCAGGTCCTTGCCCCACTTGAAGCCGAGGCGGTCGAGCAGGAGCGAAAGCACCTGGAAGTGGTAGTTCTGCTCGTTGCCCACAACGTAGATCATCTTGTCGATAGGATAGTCGCTGAAGCGCATCGTGGCCGTACCGATATCCTGCGTCATATAGACCGAGGTGCCGTCGCCGCGGATCAGCAGTTTCTGGTCGAGGCCCTCCTGGGTGAGGTCTGCCCAGACCGATCCGTCCTCCTTCTTGAAGAAGAGTCCGCGCTCCAGTCCGTCCATCACCTTGCGCTTGCCCACGAGGTAGGTCTCCGACTCATAATAGATCTTGTCGAAGGCCACGCCCAGGGCTTTGTAGGTCTCGTCGAAGCCCGCATAGACCCAGCTGTTCATCTTCTGCCACAGGTCGCGGACCTCCTTGTCGCCCTGCTCCCACTTCACGAGCATCTCGTGGGCCTCCTTGATGAGCGGCGCCTCCTGCTTGGCCTTCTCCTTGGCCTCGTCGGCACCCATACCGCCAGCCTCATACTCGGCCTGGAGCTGAGCCACCTCCTCGCGATAGTGCTTGTCGAAGAGCACGTAGAAGTCGCCGATCAGGTGGTCGCCCTTCTTGTGGGCCGCCTCGGGCGTGATGCCGTCGCCCCACTTCTGCCAGGCCAGCATCGACTTGCAGATATGGATGCCACGGTCGTTGACGATATTGGTCTTGACCACGCGGTTGCCATTGGCCTCGAGGATGCGCGCCAGCGACCATCCGAGGAGGTTGTTGCGCACGTGTCCCAGGTGGAGGGGCTTGTTGGTGTTGGGCGATGAGTACTCCACCATCGCCAGCGGCGACTCCTCCGTGACCGGCTTCTCGCCGAAGTGGGCCTCCTGGTCGATGTCCTGAAGCATCGACAGCCATGTGGCCGCACGGAAAGTGAAATTGAGGAAGCCCTTGACGATGGAGAAGTTTTCCACGAAATCATTGTGGGCGACGATATACTCGCCGATCTCGCGCGCCGTGTCCTCGGGCTTCTTGCGGCTGATCTTCAACAACGGGAAGATGACCAGCGTCATGTTACCCTCAAACTCTGGCCTCGTCTTCTGCACCTGAATGAGATTCAAGGGCACGTCCTGACCATAAAGGCTCTTCACGGCCTCAACCGCCGATTGAGCGACAATTTTATCCAGTTTCATAATCTTCTAATAAATAGGCTTCCAAAGAAGCGAAATGACGGTGCAAAGGTAGCGATTTTTTCTCGCATAAGCCGCTCCACGGCGATTTATTTACACTTGGCTTGGCCAAATGGCAAGATTTGAGTAACTTTGCTCCCCAAATAAGCAACAGGACAAGATGTCACTATCAAAGAAGCAAATACTCCTCATCAACGACGTGTGCGGCTACGGCAAGGTGGCCACCGCTGCCATGCTCCCCATTCTCTCCTACATGGGAATGCCCGTCCACAACCTCCCGACCGCCATCGTGAGCAACACGCTCGACTACGGCAAGTTCAACCTCCTGGACACGACCAACTATATCAAGGGGGTGTTTCCGGTGTGGAAGGAGCTGGGCTTCCACTTCGACGCCATCGCGACGGGATTTATCGCGTCGGAGCAGCAGGCCGATCTCATCGCCCGCTACTGCCGTGAGCAGGAGGCCACGGGGACGGCCGTCTTCGTCGATCCCATCATGGGCGACGAGGGCAAACTCTACAACGGCGTGACGCCGGCGACCATCAACAGCATGAGGGAAATGCTCTCCGTGGCCCACCTCTGCTACCCCAACTACACAGAGACGTGCTACCTCACGGACAAGCCCTACCGCCCCGAGGGCGTCTCGGCAGAGGAGGGCCGCCAGCTGGTGGAGGAGCTGCGCCAGATCGGTCCGAAGTCGGTGCTCATCACCTCCATCCCCATCGACGGCCAGCCTTCCGTCATCGGCTACAACCACCAGACCGACACTTGGTTCACCCATGTCTATACGGAGATTCCCGTTCACTTCCCGGGCACGGGCGACATTTTCTCGGCCATCCTCATCGGCCACATCCTCAACGGCACGCCCCTGGAGGCCAGCACGCGCCGCGCCATGGACGGCGTCTATACGCTCATAGACCACAACAAGGACAACGAGGACAAAAACCGCGGCATCCCCGTGGAGCAGTTTCTCTCCCTGCTCTGACGCTGTGCGCCAAGGCCCGTGAGGACCACAAACAGACGTGTTGGGACAGAACGACTCTTCTGTCCCAACACCATTTCCAGGACAAGCCAAAACACCTCGCCGAAGGTTGCTTACGACTGCGCCCGGTGGCTACTTAAGACCAGGCCTGATCGTAGCTTAGGACCACCAAAAGGCAAAACACACTTGCCAATCGAGCGCACTTGCCGAGCCCACCCTATTAACGTTATAACGTTTAACGTTTTTGTTTTGGCGCAAGAAAAAGTCATATTAACAGCTTGAAACTTCCGTGGGCTTCCGTATTGCCGTAGCCTGGGTCGAGGTTTGAGAGGACAAAAATAGTTCATCCGGAAAATCGAGTGATAGGTTTTGTTCATAGTTGTTTCCCTTGCAGCAACCCTTGGTCAGCATGGCCTCGAAGAGTCGATGTCCCCGCGAAGCGTTGTTACTTGTTGTAAAAGTTGTTCAAGTTGTCTTTTATGTGTCCACGTCGAATCACTCCATTTTCCGGAAGAACCTTTTTTGCTGAGGGGCCAAGAAGCGATCAAGCACTATGAGATAATTTCGCCGACGAGCTCCGCCCTTTGCTGCTCCAGCATCTCACACCACAAAGTCGACCCTTGCAGTTTGCTGGCAGGAATGTACTCGCGAAACTTCTCGTAGAAATCGATGCCTTTCCCATCGGGGACGCTAAAGTCTTCGCTCGTGATGAGCTCTACCCAGTCCAGCAAGTCGGCATACTTCTCCATCTGTTCGTAGGAAAGATGAAGTTCGGGATTACCCGACAATTCATGCCAGTCCCACTTGTCCTTGAACGCCTCTACCAACTCTGGCGTCAAAACCTCTTCGGTGCCACACGCCGAGAAAATCTTCCAGTTGATGCGCTTGGAGAACTTGCCAACCATAGGGATCGTCCATCGAATGTAGGGGTTTAGCGAAATATCTTTCCAACTCACACGATCCTGATACTTCTCAAGCAGGGACTCGCTCCACGCAAAACCCAGAGACAGGTCTTTCCACGCTTCCTCGACGAGGATGTTGCGCATGAATTCGTCATTTGTTTTCTGTTCCATCTTCATTGCTTATTCTATCATATTGTTTGACTGTTCGACTGTTCGACTGTTTGTCTGTGCAAAGTTCGGCACAAGATGTGCCAAATAACGACATAGCTATGCAAAAAATGGCAGACCGAGGCACAAAAACACCGAAATAGTTTAAGTTACAATTTGCTCACCTTATTAGTGAGGCGAGCAAAACTATCCAACTTGGACTTTTCATTTTTCGTTCGTTTCTCAACATCGGCATGTCGTATTCGAAAACCAAAACGTTAAACGTTATAATGTAAGCACACAGCAAGAGGGAGGCTCCTGCAAACCATTAACGTTTTCACTTTTAGCCTTTTGCTCTATTTTAACACACCATTAAAACGATGCAAATCGTATTAAAACAAGTCGAGACGACCAACAGTTTTCGGACAATTTTGACAAGACATGTGAATCAAAACTGAAAGCATTAAATATTCAGACTGAAAGAATATTTAGTATCCACCCTTATGTCGTTGGGGCTTTAAGCTGTTTACGAGCAAGGAAGCTGCGGTAAAGGCAACTCCTACCCCTACCACACCCGTCCATCCATAATGTTGCCAGAATAGACCTGAAACAAATGTACCGGCAGAACCTCC
>ERZ780198.296-NODE-296-length-58060-cov-42.088113_pt1 | contig 58060 bp, 45 predicted proteins | sample MGYA00510979_ERZ780198 | MGnify/ENA primary metagenome ERZ780198 (study PRJEB29588, sample SAMEA2158039) | human gut metagenome | biome: human gut; feature: human-associated habitat; material: faeces | place: Denmark | collected 2008/2010 ...
GAGTAGAAAACTGCGCCACAGCCTTGGCAGGCCATCGCGCAGCGATTTTGTTCAATTATGTTTTATAAAGATGAATTGTGTTGACACCCTATAATATAGGGTGTAATATGGTTAAAAAGAGAAGGGAAAATTACAAATGACAAGAACTTTTATAGAGGTTCCGTTGTTTTCAAAAAGATGGAAAGAGATTGGATTAGGTGAGGATGAATTACGAGCACTTCAGATAATGTTACTTAAAGATCCTGTGTCAGGACCTATAATGGAAGGAACTGGTGGAATTCGCAAGGTTAGATTTCCACTCCAGAATAGAGGTAAAAGTGGTAGCGTACGAGTTTGTTATACTGATTTTGCGGAGTATGAAGTAATATATCTGATTACAGCATTCCAAAAAAAGAGTCAGGAAAATCTTACAGAGGAAGAAAAAAGCGTTTTAAAGAAATTAGTTAAATCGTTGAGAGAGGAAGCTGCTAAAAATAGGAGGTGATTTTTCTATGAGTTCATTATTTGAGGATTTAAAAGAAGGACTCGAGGAAGCTATAGCTTATGAGAAAGGATATGGAGCGGGTAGCGTAAAAACATATATGATTTTGCCGGTCAAAGAGTATAGTGGAAAAGAAATACGTGATATTAGGACAAAGGCGGGGATGACTCAAAGTGTATTTGCTTCATATATGGGAGTTTCGATTAAAACAGTGGAAGCATGGGAAGGCGGTAGAACACATCCAACAGGACCGGTGTTCAGGCTTTTAGATATTCTTTCTAAAAACGAAGAAATGGAATATATTGTTGCTAAATGAGCATAGAAATGGGCAGTAGATTATCTGTCTGTTTTTTATAACATTACATGCAGTAGAATTCTTTTATTATGGCATAATTTGTTGTTTGGCATAATTATTCTTGTATGGGGATTGTTATTCTTTTTTGGATGTTTTTCGGATGTGTATTGGATGGTTTTAGTGATTATAATTGTCCTAATTACTATTTGATATATAAAAAACAATGAAAAAAACATATTCAAGAAATTAGAGAATGTAAAAATACATTTTCAAGAGCATTGACAGAAGTATTAAATTCTAACAGTCTACCAAATGGGGTTGTGGAATTTTGTCAAATGGAGGATTGTCGATTAGAAAAAGAAACGAAGCAATGGGTATGGTTATCGTATTATAATTGTTATACACACAATCAGAGAGTAACGCAAAAGTTCAGAAATGTATATGATTTTTCATTTATAAGAAGGTAGTTTCATGTTCATTAGAGTACAAACTTCAAGCTTGCAAGCTTGAATCACCTTGTCCATTATATTTAGTTGGAAATGAGAAACAGAATGAGAAAAATAGTAGCAGCTACAGAAAAAAATAAAGAAGAAATTTTAAAATTATATAAGATACAGCTAGGCAGGGAGTTTTGTCCATGGGACGATTCTTATCCGGGAATGAAGGAGATTGAGTTTGATCTTGGTAGAGAAGCTTTGTTTGTAATGATTGATGGGCAGGAGATTAATGCTGATGCCGGAAGCAAAGAGGACAGAATTATCGCAGCAATTTCAATTGATGATGATCCACAGGTGGAGAGGCTTGATTGCTGGAGCAGCAGACTGGCGCCCGGGGCTGAGCTTTCAAGACTTGCAGTTCATCCGGATTTTCAGAATCAGAAAATCGCGAGACAAATGCTGGTATTTGGGATGGAAGAACTCGCAAGGAGAGGATACAAAAGTGTGCATTTTTTAGTCAACAAGCTCAATGTGAAGGCTCTGCGCTCGTATGCAGTGTTTGGATTTGATACAGTGGGTGAATGCAGCCTGTTTGGGCAGCCGTTTTTGTGCTATGAAAAGAGTCTGTAAAAAAATATGATTTTTTTGAAAAAAGTGCTTGCATTTTTGAAAACAATCTGATATTATATACGAGTCGCGTGAGACAAGCGGCGAAAACAAAATACATGCGGAAGTGTCGGAACTGGCAGACGAGCAAGACTAAGGATCTTGTGATTATTGCAATCGTGTGGGTTCAAGTCCCATCTTCCGCATTGAACAATAAGACAGGGACCAAGCAAAACGTTTGGTCCCTGTCTTGTTGTTCAAAGCCGAAGCGAGCCTTGAACCCATGGTTCAAGGTCTCGCCTCCGGCTCGGTCGGCTCGTGGCATGAGGTCCCCCGGACCTCACTCGCCCCATCTTCCGCAAGGCTACGGTCGTTGCGTAGCAGGCGCCCATGGGTCCAAGGTCTCCGCTTCGGTCGGCGCAGAGCAGACATCCTCCAGATGTCTTGCGGTCTCCGCTCCGGTCGTTGCAGAACAGACGTCCCCCGGACGTCTTGCAACCCATCTTCCGCAAGGCTCCGGTTGTTGCGGGGCAGGCTCTCTATAATGATAAGACATGAAAGGTAGGATTTTTATGATTAGATTTAATAACGATTATAACCGCGGTGCATTTGATTGCATTTTGAAGGCACTGGCGGATACAAATACAACCAGCTATCCGGGATATGGTGAGGATGAGTGGTGCGATAAGGCTGAGCAGATTATTAAGGGGCTTATTGGCAGAGATGATTCCATGATTAAATTTATTCCGGGTGCGACACAGGCAAATTATGTTGTGGTTGCGGCGGCACTTTCATCGGTGCAGAGCGTGATTGCAGCGGATACGGGACATATCAATTGCCACGAGGCAGCTTCTATTGAGAATACAGGTCATAAGATTCTTGCGCTTCCTAACACGGATGGTAAAATCAGTGCTGCGCAGATTGAGGCGTGTGCTGCAGAGTATTATGACAATGCCAAGCCTGAGTATCTGACGGAGCCAAAGATGGTTTATATTTCATTTCCGACTGAGCAGGGTACTCTTTACACGAAAAGAGAGCTTTGCGATATCAGTGCTGTCTGCAAGAAATACGGCATGTACCTGTTTGTTGATGGCGCGAGAATGGGCTATGGACTGGGCTCGGATAAAAATGACCTTACACTTTGTGATTTTGCCATGCTTTCGGATGTTTTTTATATCGGTGGCACAAAGTGTGGTGCGCTCTTTGGCGAAGCGCTGGTTATAAATGCTGAGGATATCAAGTATCGTTTTAAGGCTTATATGAAGCAAAACGGTGCAGTGCTTGCAAAGGGCTGGCTGATGGGCTTACAGTTTGCCACTATGCTTGAGAATGGCGATTATTTTGAAAAGACAAAGCGTGCTGATGAGCTTGCTATGCAGATTAAAGCAGCATTTGAACAGAAAAGGGTACCGTTTTGGGTTGAGAGCTTTACAAATCAGCAGTTTGTGATTTTATCGGATGAGCAGAAGAAGACACTTGCCGAGAAGTACTATTTTGAAGAGATGGAAAGAGAAAAAGAGGGCACTGTAGTGCGATTCTGTACCAGCTGGGCCACAAAACAGGAGGAGGTTGATGCACTGGTTTTAGATATATCAAAGCTGGTGTAGTAACAGATTTATAGTTTTTCATACATTTCGTATAGTTTTTTAAATTTATGCTTGCATTCTTCTAAACTTTTTGGTAGAATAATGTTTGTTCGCAGGAGTGGCGGAATTGGCAGACGCGCAGGCTTCAGGTGCCTGTGGTAGCAATATCGTGTGGGTTCAAGTCCCATCTCCTGCATTAACAGGGAAGTCGGTGAACGGCTTCCTATTTTATTTTGTGCAGATAATTTTGAAAGCCTATTGGCTATTAATGGTCTGTAACCGTTGCCTGCTACACTGAGGGGTACAGCTGTCACAGGAATTTGATTATTATATTGGAGATGGGATTGCAGCGTGAAGAGATTGAATCTATCTTATATTAATGTAATATGTGTGTTTGTTTTGTCCTTTGCTGTTATGGAGTATGTAAATCTTTTGATTGGCAGAGTGGGCGGATTTCCGGTGCTTGCAGGGGTGCTTGTGTCATATTCCGTTATGAGATATGGCAGCTTTGCAAGGAAAAATATGGCATGCTACATGGGCGTCTATATACTGACATGGTTTATCGGCACGGTAGTGCTCTTTATTGCAAAATACTCAGGCTGGGGCAATATCAAAAAGCTTGGTCCGGCGCAGTATTTCAAGGCACTGTACGGCTCAACCCTGTCAGAGATATGGGGGTATTTTTTTGCAATTCTGCTCATGCTGACAGTGATTGTTTCACTTTTTCCGCTTACCGTGATAAAAAGCAGGAAAATATATGCACGGTATGTGTTGGGAAATACGCTTTTTTGGACGATAATATTCATACCGCTTAGGTTTATAGACAAGAAATTTGTCAATCACAAGGTGATGTGGCAGGCCGGCTGTATGATGGCCTTTGCTGTGCTTTTGCTTGTGCTGGAGCTTTTAGTTGTATACAGACTGGTGAAATACAGGTATTGCGATGAACATGCAGACAGGAAAGTGCGCATTCACAGACGCAGGGTTCGAAGGAAAACCATAAAAGCTGTAATAGTCATTGTGCCGGTCGTTGTCATTGCAATTATTGTTGTTTACACATATTTCATGTCGCCTTCAAACGAGCCAGCTGAGTATGAAAAGGTCGCAAGCTGTATCACAAATGATGACAGGCTTGGGCCTATGGTTTATGACAGTCAGGTGTATATTCCGATAACCATAGAGCTTGACTATGCAGGGACTGGCAGTCCGCTTGGCTATATTGTATACAAGGATCAGGACTATAGCAGCAGGTACTATGAGGTTGCAGCATCAAACCTCTTATATATGAATAAGAACGGTGACGATACATATTTACAGATGGCGGGCAACGCATCAAATTCATACAAGAAGCTGTCTGTAGTTGAAAAAAGCAATTCATGGAAGGACTGCAGTGTTTTTCTTATGTGGGATGAGGAGTGGCAGTCAGAGTCGCGCTACAGCAAGGATGTCACAGGCTATACGGAGTGCGATGAGGATTTCATAAAAAGTCTTGAGGATACCTTTGGTGCAGTGAAAATAAATCCGGCAGACTTCAAGGACTATGATGCCTATTTTACAATAGAGGGCTACAAATCCATGAAGGATGCCATAGAAAGTGACAGTCATGTGGGCACCTGGGTGGGCTGCATACTGGCAAAAGACGATAAATTTTACTATGGCAGCTACGATAATGAAATCACAGGCGGACAGCTTCAGATGCTGCGCCATGTGCTTGGCGGTAATTGATATAGCATTTAATTTTTGCCGAAAGAAAATTAAAGTAAAAAGAAATAAAAAAAGGATTTTTAAAAATCACGTCGAATAATAACTAGTGTAGAGCATAATTAGTGGAATGTAACGCTATTTGTTACATGTGTGTGTGAATAGCAGCAGAACATAACGACTGTGACAGCGAGGAGGCAGATAAATGACTATTCGCGAGCAGATAGAAAAACGTGAGCAGGAAATACTTAGTCCGTTCGCATGCCTGAGCACCAACTCAAGAGGCAGGGACTATGATGAGCCGCAGTGCGATATCAGGCCTGTTTTTCAGCGGGACAGGGACAGGATACTGCATAGCAAGGCATTCAGGCGTCTGAAAAATAAGACACAGGTGTTTCTTACACCAAAGGGTGACCATTACCGCACACGTATGTCGCATACACTTGAGGTGTCGCAGAATGCCAGGACAATAGCCAAGGCACTGAGGCTGAATGAGGATCTGGTGGAGGCTATAGCGCTGGGACACGATCTGGGGCATACACCGTTTGGACATGCGGGTGAGCGTATCCTCAATGAGATATATGAGGGTGGCTTTAAGCATAATGAGCAGAGTGTGCGCATAGTGGAGAAGCTCGAAAAGGACGGGGCAGGACTCAATCTGACCTGGGAGGTCAGAGATGGTATGCTAAATCACCAGACTTCGCTCATGCCACACACCTTAGAGGGCAAAATAGTCAGGCTTTCAGACAAGATAGCCTACATAAATTCAGACTTTGATGATGCAATCCGCGCACAGCTTCTGTGTGAGGATGATATACCGCTTGAGATAAGAAACACGCTTGGAAACAGCACCAAGGCCAGGCTCAATCATATGGTGCACAATATCATCACAAACAGCATGGGAAAGGACGATATATGCATGTCAAAAGAGTCCGCGCAGGCAATGCAGGATTTGCGTAAATTCATGTTCGCAAACCTCTATAACAATCCAGTCGCAAAAAGCGAGGAGAAAAAGGCCAAGGCGATGCTCAAGCAGCTTTACTTCTATTATATGGAGCATATAGAGGAGCTGCCGCAGAAATACTTCGCCATGCTAGGTCAGGGTGATGACAAGGGGCGCATCATATGCGACTATATATCAGGCATGACAGACCAGTATGCCACCACGAAATTCCACGAGTATTTCGTACCGGTAGCCTGGGAAATCGACGGATATTGATAATTCGTACAGACTCTTAGCAGCGTAGCGTTAGCCGGTTGTAAGAGCTAAGTGCCGCACTGCAGACGCGCTCGCCGGGCGACACAAATGACAACAAAGATGAACAGTAAGGGGATGATAAAATGCCGTACTACTCTGACGAGCTTGTAGAGGAGGTACGTTCGCGAAATGACATAGTCGATGTCATAGGAAGCTACGTGCACCTTCAGAAAAAGGGAAGTACCTATTTTGGATTATGCCCATTCCATAACGAAAAGACAGGATCCTTTTCCGTCTCACCGAATAAGCAGATGTACTATTGCTTCGGCTGTGGAGCCGGAGGCAATGTATTTACATTTCTCATGCAGTATGAGAACTTCACCTTTCCAGAGGCCATGCAGGAGCTTGCAGACCGTGTGGGAATTGAGCTTCCCAAGCAGGAGATGACCTCAGCACAAAGGAGGGAGGCAGACAGGCGCACACAGCTGCTTGAGATAAATAAAGAGGCTGCAAAGTATTTTTATATGCTGCTTCGTGGACCGAGAGGACAAAGGGCGCATGAGTATTTCAAAAAGAGAGAGCTGTCTGATGAGACAATGCAGAAGTTCGGGCTTGGTTACTCGGACCAGTACAGTGATGATCTGTACAAGTATCTGCGCAGCAAGGGCTATGATGATGAGATACTTAAGGAGACAGGTCTTGTGACGATAGATGAGGTCAGAGGCGGGCACGATAAGTTCTGGAATCGTGCGATGTTTCCGATTATGGATGTGCACAACCGCGTCATAGGCTTTGGAGGCCGGGTGATGGGTGACGGAGAGCCAAAGTATTTAAACTCTCCGGAGACAAAGATATTTGATAAGAGCCGTAATCTTTACGGACTTAATATAGCAAGGAGCACGAGGAAAAACCAGCTCCTTTTGTGTGAGGGCTACATGGATGTCATAGCACTGCATCAGGCGGGCTTTGACAATGCGGTGGCGTCGCTTGGCACGGCGCTCACGAGCGGACATGCCTCACTATTAAAGAGATACACCAATGAGGTGTATCTGACATATGACAGTGATGGCGCCGGGGTAAAGGCAGCGCTGCGTGCGATTCCGATACTCAAGGAGGTAGGCATCACAACAAAGGTCATTAACATGCGGCCGTACAAGGACCCGGATGAGTTTATCAAGGCGCTTGGCGCACAGGAGTATGAGGAGCGTATCAAAAAGGCTGAAAACAGCTTTATGTTTCAGATACGGATCATGCAGGCAGGCTATGATATGGACGATCCCGAGTCAAAAACCGCATTTTATAATGAAATCGCAAAGAAGCTGCTTGGTTTTACCGAGGAGCTTGAGCGGACAAACTATACGCAGGCAGTGTCAAGAGAGTACAGCATACCATACGACGACTTAAGAAAGCTCGTAAACAGTATGGCAATGAAGGGCGGTATCGTAAAGCCCCAGACAAAGCTTAAAAGTGGAATCAATGAGAAAAATAAAAAGGAGGATGGCATGAAGCAGTCGCAGAAGCTTCTCCTCACATGGCTCATAGAGGATAATTCACTTTTTGACAGGATAAAGGGGCGTATCAGTGCAGATGACTTTACCGAAGAGCTGTACCACAAGGTGGCTGAGGAGGTTTTTTCACAGTACGAGACCACGCATACAGTAAATCCGGCCAGGATAGTAAGCATGTTTACCGATGAGGACGAACAGCGCGAGGTGGCAGGGCTTTTCAATGCCACAATCCATCAGGTGGAGGGCAAAAATGACAAGGCAACCGCACTCAGGGAGACTGTTATCCGTATCAAGCAAAATAGTATAGACTACCGCTCAAAGCATCTGGCACCTACAGATATGGAGGGCATGATGAGGATTATTGAGGATAAGCGTGCACTCGAAGAATTGCAAAAAATACCAGAATAAAGAGGAAAATAAAATGGCAAAGAAAAAGGAACAAAAAGACATGGCACAGGAGCAGGAGCTGAGACTGAAATTCCAGCAGAAGCTTATTGAGATTCTTGAGCTTGGAAAAAAGAAAAAGAATATGCTCGAATACCAGGAAATTGCAGATTTTTTCAAGGACTTAAATCTGGATCCGGAGAAGTTTGAGATGGTAATAGATTATCTCGAGCAAAACGGCATAGACGTGCTTAAAATCAGCAATGATGATGACGTGGATGATGATATCATACTCGATGAAGAGGATGAGGTAGAGGTTGAAAAGATTGATCTCTCAGTACCGGAGGGAGTCAGCGTCGAGGATCCTGTCCGTATGTATCTTAAGGAAATCGGTAAGGTACCTCTTCTCTCAGCAGATGAGGAGATTGAGCTCGCCCAGAATATGGAGGACGGAGCGGTAGCAATCGAGAAGATCAATGTACTAAAGGGACGCCTTGATGGTGCATCGGAAGAGGAAAAGGCTGAGATAAAGGAAGAGATAAAGACACTGCAGAGGGATGTGGACAAGGGAGCAGATGCCAAAAAGCGTCTTGCAGAAGCAAACCTGCGTCTTGTTGTCAGCATCGCAAAGAGATATGTGGGAAGAGGAATGCTTTTCCTTGACCTGATTCAGGAGGGAAACTTAGGTCTTATCAAGGCAGTTGAGAAGTTCGACTACAAGAAGGGCTACAAATTCTCTACATATGCCACATGGTGGATTCGCCAGGCTATCACAAGAGCCATAGCCGATCAGGCCAGAACAATCCGTATTCCTGTGCATATGGTTGAGACGATCAACAAGCTCATCCGTGTGTCAAGGCAGCTCCTTCAGGAGCTTGGCAGAGAGCCTTCACCGGAGGAAATTGCCAAGGAGATGAGCATGCCGGTAGATCGTGTGCGTGAGATACTCAAGATATCGCAGGAGCCTGTTTCGCTTGAGACTCCGATCGGTGAGGAGGAGGATTCACATCTTGGTGATTTCATCAAGGATGATAATGTACCGGTTCCTGCAGATGCGGCAGCATTCACACTTCTTAAGGAGCAGCTTGAGGAGGTGCTTGGAACTCTTACAGAGAGAGAGCAGAAGGTACTCACACTCCGCTTTGGCTTAGAGGACGGCAGAGCCAGAACACTTGAAGAGGTAGGTAAGGAGTTCAACGTCACTCGTGAGCGTATCCGCCAGATTGAGGCAAAGGCACTAAGAAAGCTTCGTCATCCTAGCAGAAGTAGAAAGCTTAAGGACTACTTAGAGTAAGATGATTAGGCTATCCAGAAGAATGAAGGCAGTGGCATCAATGGTCACGGCCGGCTACACGCTGTGTGATGTGGGAACCGACCATGGCTATGTGCCTATTGCCCTGGTGCAGGGTAATATAATACCGAAGGCAATTGCTGTTGATATAAATAAGGGACCGCTTGAGCGCGCCAATGAGCATATAAGGGCAAACGGTCTGACAGAGCAGATTACAACAAGGCTTTCCAATGGGCTTGAAGCGATACACGACGGAGAGGTTGACTCTATTGTCATAGCAGGAATGGGAGGAGAGCTTGTTATTCACATTTTAACCGCAGGGGAGACAGTGTGCAGGTCGGCAAAGGAGCTGATTCTGCAGCCACAGTCGGAAGTGAGCAAAGTCCGTGAATATGTAAGGAACACAGGCTATAAGATAGTTGATGAGGATATGATTTTGGAGGACGGAAAATACTATCCGATGTTCAGATGTGTGCCGTGTGCGGACAATTCCGCATGGGACAATATGGACGAGACGACGGTTACTGTATGCGATTTGTACGGACCTGTACTTATCAAAAACGGTAATCCGGTGCTTCGGAAGTTCCTTGTCAGGGAACACCACAAGCTGGCTGCCATCATGCAGCAGCTAAGAACACAGGAGATGAGTGATTCCATCATGGACAGAATCGAGCAGATAAACGAGATGATGGCATACAATGAGGCAGCATATTCGACTATGGGGGCAATAAGAAATGCAGGAATATAGTGTGAAGGTGACCTTGCCGGACGGACAGGTCATGGCAGTGACAGCATCGGAAAGTGATACTTTAGAAGCCGTAGCGGACAGATTCAAGGATTATTATGAGGATGACATAATCCTTGGAATTGTAAACGGCAGGCTTCGTGAACTGAATAAGAAAATAAAAAGTGACTGTGAGCTTAGCTTTGTGACGACAGCTGACAGGGATGGCAGGCGTACATACAGAAGAAGTGTTGTGCTGCTTTTGCAGAGGGCTATATACGATGTATATGGCAGCATGACACAGCTTCATGTGATGCATTCACTCGGTGAGGGCTATTATTGTCAGCTTGAGAAAAGCGTTACAGAGCATGATATCGACAGGATAGTATGCAGCATGTACTCATTTGTGGAAAAAGACCTCCCAATTACCAAGCACAGTGCAAAAACACAGTATGCGGAGCAGCTTTTCAAGGAAAAAGGGCAGCATGATAAGGAGAGGTTATTGCACTACAGGAGAAGCTCCAGAGTCAATCTCTATGAGCTGGATGGTGTGGTGGATTATTTCTACGGATTTATGGCACCCTCGACAGGCATGCTCAAATACTTTGATATAGTGCCGTATGAGAGTGGCTTCGTGCTTCTTTTTCCGGGTGCCAACAGCAGGAGCGTTGAGCCGCTTGTGACATCAAATAAGCTGTTTCATACGCTGGATGATTCCAGGGAATGGAGCAAGATGCTTGGAATAGGCACGATAGGCTCACTAAATGATGCGATTGCAGCAGGCAGGGGACAGGAAATCATGCTGCTCCAGGAGGCACTGATGGAGCAGAAGATAGGAAATCTTGCAGCGCAGATCGCTTCGGATGACAAAAAGAAATTTGTCATGATAGCAGGTCCTTCATCATCAGGCAAGACATCGTTTGCCAACAGACTGTCAATCCAGCTTATCGCAAAGGGCAGAAAGCCACATCCGTTAAGTCTGGATGACTACTATGTGGACAGGGAGTTTTGCCCGAAGAATCCGGACGGAAGCTTTGATTTTGAGTGCCTTGAATCTATTGATATAAAGCTGTTCAATGAGGATATGAACAGGCTTCTTAAAGGAGAGGCTGTTGATATGCCTTCCTTCAATTTCAAGACAGGAAAGAGAGAGTACCGCGGAAGAAAGCTGGTGCTTGGCCCTGATGATATACTTGTTATTGAGGGTATTCACGGCCTAAATGACAGGCTTTCACAGCTTATCCCGTCTGAGCACAAGTTCAAAATCTATATCTCAGCGCTTACACAGCTCAATATTGATGAGCACAATCCTCTTTCCACCACAGATGAAAGACTTATACGCCGGATTGTGCGTGATGCGCGTACACGAGGTACCAATGCCATGGAGACCATCGCTATGTGGCCGTCTGTCAGAAAGGGTGAAAGGGAGAATATATTTCCTTTCCAGGAACAGGCGGATGTGATGTTCAACTCTGCACTTGTGTATGAGCTTGCGGTACTCAAGGTGTATGCGGAGCCGTTGCTTTTTGGCATAGAAAGAGACTGCCCGGAGTATCTCGAGGCAAAGAGGCTGCTTAAGCTCTTAGACTACTTTCTTCCGATGCCGGCTGACGGCATACCAAACAATTCACTGCTTCGTGAGTTTGTAGGAGGAAGCTGCTTTAATGTTTAAAACTAAAAACAAAATGCAACTGAGATATCTCAGTTGCATTTTTAATGGTGCACCTTGCGGCGCACGTTACTGATAAGTTATTTTACGAAACGCCAATAGGCTTTAAATTATTAAAATACGCAGGACGATAAGCCGGGTTATGTCGTTGAGTGATCATCTATCTAGGACGCCTGTTGCCAGACGCCTCAAGCAACCTACCTAAAGCTGGCGGGCCACGTCAAAGCTTTGTTTCGGTCTTGCTTCGGATGGGGTTTACATGTGCCCTCCCTGTTACCAGTGAGGCGGTAGTCTCTTACACTGCCATTCCACCCTTACCACAAAAGTGGCGGTATATTTCTGTTGCACTGTCCTTAGAGTTTCCTCCACCGGCCGTTAACCGGCATCCTGCCCTATGAAGCCCGGACTTTCCTCACCTGCGGTCTTTCGACACCTGCAGCCGCGATCACCTGTCCTGCATATTTATTTAATATACCAAGCATTTTTCCAAAAATCAAGCCCTTTTACCAACTTTAATAAACGAAATATAAAATGTTTCTTAAAAGACGATAGGTCTATTGACGGTTTTTATCTTCAATATTATCTTAATAATGTAAAGAGCGATTTAAAACCTCAAATTCATAGCGTGGACACTGTATGAGGTAAGAATCTGGCTATAATGAAAATATAGGGCGAGGCGGTAATATGAGAGAAAAATTTATAAGATTTATGAATGGAAGAAATGGGATGGACGAGCTTGCAAGGGCTGAGTCATGGGTAGTAATGATATTACTTTTGGTTTCAATATTTACAAGGTCGGCAATACTTGATATATTGGCAATAGGACTGATGATACATATGTATTTTCGCGTTTTTTCGAGGAATGTAAACAAGCGCTATGCTGAGAATCAGAAGTTTTTAAATGCCAGGTATGAGTGGACCGTAAAGGCAGAGCGCAGGAAAAAGCGTTTTGCACAGAGAAAGCAGTACAAGTTCTTCAAGTGCCCTATGTGCAAGCAGGAGGTCAGGGTGCCAAGAGGACATGGCAAGATCTGTATTACCTGTCCGAAGTGCAGAGAGCAGTTCGTGAGACGCAGCTAGTATCTCAATATATACTTGTACATAAGAGCATGGAGAAGAGAAATGTTTGGATATATAACTGTCAATAAGGACACCTTGTCCGAGGAAAATAAAAAAATATATCAAAGCTATTATTGCGGGCTGTGCCAGACAATGAAGTCGCAGTATGGCAGGCGTGCACAGATGGCACTAAACTATGACATGACTTTTCTTATAGTGCTTCTGACAGGCTTGTACGAGCCGGATAGTGTGACGCGGGATGGATTTGTATGCAGCGTGCACCCTACGAAGAAGCGTACACTTCGCACCAATGAGATTACAGAGTATGCTGCAGCTATGAACATACTGCTTGCATACTACAATCTGATAGATGACTGGAAGGACGATAAAAGCCTGCCGAAGAAGACATTCGCAGAGATGCTGAAAAAGGACTTTGAGAAGGCCAAAAAAGGCTATCCGGTACAGGCTAAGGCGATAGAGGACTACATTGCAAGGCTTACAGAGTGCGAGAAGAGCAATGATACCAATATTGATGCAGTTGCGGGGCTGACAGGAGAGATGCTCGGCATACTTTTTGCGTGGAAGCAGGATGAGTGGCAGACGGATTTGAAGGAATTTGGCTGCTACATGGGCAAATTTATTTATATAATGGATGCGTATGAGGACATAGGGGATGATGTGAAAAAGAAGTCATATAATCCACTTATACAGCTCATGCATTGCTGCAATAATGATCAGGAAAAATTTGACAAATCCTGTCGGCTTATGATGACATCTATGCTTTCAGAGGCAGCAAAAATATTTGAGAGGTTGCCAATTCTCTTACATGCGGATATAATCAGAAATGTTCTATACTCCGGTGTGTGGAGCAAGTATGAGTATATTCAGATGAAGAAAAGGAAGAAACATAAATGATAGATCCATATCAGGTGCTCGGTGTCAGCCGCAGTGCAAGTGACGATGAAATAAAAAAGGCCTACAGGAGCTTAAGCAGAAAATATCATCCTGATGCCAATATCAACAATCCTAACAAGGATCAGGCTGAGGAGAAGTTTAAGCAGGTGCAGCAGGCATATGACCAGATAATGAAGGAAAAGCAGTCCGGTGCTGCCGGAGCCGGTGGATATGGCGGTGCGGGAAGCAGCAGCTCATACGGAGGCAGCTCCTATGGTGGAGCATATGGTAGTGGACCGGGAGCAGGTGATCCATTTGGAGCAGGTGGACCGTTTGGCGGTTTCTATGGCCGATATACCTACAATAATGCAGGCAGCAGTGCACAGGATGACAATCCAAAGGTGCGTGCAGCAGGCAATTTCATCAGCAACGGCTACTACAATGAGGCACTGAAGGTGCTTGAGGAGGTACCTTTTGCTGAGAGACGCGGAAGGTGGTACTACTACAGTGCTGTCGCAAACCAAAAGCTCGGAAACACAGCGACAGCCATAGAACACATACAGCGAGCTGTGTCGCTTGAGCCAAACAACATGCAGTACCGCCAGTTTATGCAGATAATTGAAAATGGTGGCTCGTGGTATTCGGATATGGGAGACATATACGGACGCCCTAGTGGCAGGGGCAGCGAGTGCTGCAGTCTGCTAGCCACATTCCTTTGCTGGCAGATGTTCTGCTGCTAGATGTCAAGCTTTTCTGATGTTACAGATGGAAATTCATGCAAGTTATTGTGCTGGTTATTTGCAGAACGATGGACTGGTATATTAATCTGTGCAATTATTCTGAATAGTTACCTGAAAAATAAAAGATGCGGTCATACGACCGCATTTTTTATTTATGGACATGAGTAACTATTCAGATCCACACATATATGAGCAAAATCAGCTGCGCAGCAATGGCTGTATTATTCCATAGAATCCGGAATACCATCATGATCCAAATCTGCCATGTCTGCTCCGTGTGCACCGATATCCACAGTGTTTAAGGTGCGTCTTTTAAGTCTTGCGGCTTCAGACTGCTTTAGCAGATAGTTCTTTATCTCGCGTGAGTGCTTTACGTGAACGAGCTTAAGCTCAGGGTTTGTAACGTCGCCTGTGTAGCAGACTATGGTGCCGAGCTTAAAAATGCGCTCCATCAGTGATGTGGTAAGCTTTACATCAGCTACCTTATACATGTAGCAGTCATCCTCTGTGGTGCTTAAGAGTCCGGACTCTACAGTGATAAAGGACGGTGTGACGGTATATTTTGTGAAAGTCCACGGCAGACCGAGAAACAGCAGTCTCTTTCTCTCTTTAAAGATTACAGCATCGTCATCATCGATTGCGCCGGCGGTGGTGTTTTTGATTTGTGATTCATTTACAGACATATTATTCTCCTTTTTGATGTTGAAATTGTCGTAATTGTATGAAAACTTCACTACAATTGCTAAGCATTCAGAACAGTTGCATTCTGACATATATTCTACAACAAAAAAGTGTAAAAGCCAACTTGAATATTGCGCTAAGTTATTATATGATAGAAAAAATGTAAAAAAATTGTTACGCGAAAAAGAATGGAGGCAAATTATGCGTCACTTAATGAGTCCGTTGGATTTTTCTGTAGAAGAGTTGGACAAGCTTCTGGATCTTGCAAATGATATAGAGGCTCATCCTGAGAAATATGCACACAAGTGCGATGGAAAGAAGCTTGCAACCTGTTTTTACGAGCCAAGCACAAGAACCAGGCTTAGCTTTGAGGCTGCCATGCTTAATTTGGGAGGCTCGGTGTTAGGTTTCCACAGTGCTGATTCGTCATCTGCGTCAAAGGGCGAGAGCGTTTCAGATACTATCAGGGTTATTTCCTGCTATGCGGATATCTGTGCCATGCGTCATCCTAAGGAGGGTGCACCGCTTGTGGCTTCAGAGAAATCGCGTATCCCTGTAATCAATGCAGGCGATGGAGGTCATCAGCATCCTACCCAGACACTTGCTGATCTCCTTACAATCCGTTCCATCAAGGGCAGATTGAATAATATCACAATCGGCTTTTGCGGAGATTTAAAGTTTGGACGTACAGTGCATTCACTGATCAATGCACTCATCAGATATGACAATGTGAGGATTGTGCTTATCTCGCCTGAGGAGCTTAAGGTGCCTGACTATGTGCGCGATGATGTGCTTCGTGCCAACAATATCGAGTTCAAGGAGGTAGAAAAGCTCGAGGATGCCATGGGAGAGCTTGATGTGCTCTACATGACACGTGTCCAGAAGGAGCGTTTCTTCAATGAGGAGGACTATGTGCGTCTGAAGGATTTCTACATTCTGACAAAGGAGAAGATGGAGCTTGCAAAGGATGATATGATTGTACTTCATCCGCTCCCACGTGTGAATGAGATTTCTGTTGATGTGGATGATGACCCGAGAGCATGCTATTTCAGGCAGGCACAGTATGCGGTTTACGTGCGTATGGCGCTTATTCTGACATTGCTTGGACTGGCTGAGGACTAAAGGAGGATAATATGCTGAATATAAGTGGAATACATGAGGGCTTTGTGCTCGATCATATCAAGGCAGGTATGAGTCTTCAGATTTACAGGGATTTAAAGCTTGACAAGCTCGACTGCACAGTTGCAATCATAAAGAATGCAAAGAGCAGCAAAATGGGCAAGAAGGATATTATCAAGGTAGAGTGTCCGATAGAGTCATTAGACCTCGATATCCTTGGATTTATCGACCACAATATCACTGTAAATGTGATAAAGGGTGACAAGATTGTGGACAAGATGGAGCTTAAGCTGCCTCATCAGGTGAAAAATGTCATCAAGTGCAAAAACCCAAGATGCATCACTTCAATTGAGCAGGAGCTTGACCAGATTTTCGTGCTTTCCGATGAGAAAAACGAAATCTACCGTTGCAAGTACTGCGAGGAGAAATACGAAGGAGTTAAATAGTATCAGTTATGTATGCCAACGTGATTGTGGATATATCCCACGAAAAACTGGATAAGACATTTCAGTACAGCATCCCGGATGAGATTTTATGCGACATCCGTCCGGGTGTGTGCGTGGATATTCCATTTGGCAGCCGCACTATCACAGGCTATGTGATTGAGGTCACGGATAAGCCTGAGTACGACCCGGCAAGGACAAAGCCTCTTATCGGGATAAAGGCAGACTCTGTGGCTGTGGAGGCAAAGCTCATCGCACTTGCGGCATGGATACGGCGCAATTACGGCTCTACCATGAATCAGGCGCTTAAGACTGTTATACCTGTAAAGAAGCAGGCTAAGGAGCAGGTGAGCCGCAGTATTGCACTGAAAATAGACAAGGTAAAGGCAAGAGCGCAGCTTGCGCTTTGCGAGGCAAAAAAACAAAAGGCAAAGGCCAGGCTTTTTCGTGCTCTGATTGATGCTGATGATGGGGCGCGCCTTGAGTATTCCTTTGTGACAGGCAAGCTGTCGGTGTCGGCTGCCACTATAAGAGCGCTTGAGCAGAGCGGTTTTATCGAGGTCATCACACAGAGTGGCTACAGAAATCCTGTGGAGCATATGAGTGTTGACACCTATGATAAGGTACTGAATGCCGCGCAGCAGAGTGTGGTTGATGAGATAGAAGGCGACATTGCCGCTGGCCTTAGAAATACTTATCTGATTAAGGGTGTTACCGGAAGCGGCAAGACAGAGGTGTACATGGAGCTTATCGCACACTGTATACAGTCCGGGCGTCAGGCGATTGTGCTGATTCCCGAGATTGCCCTTACTTACCAGACCGTGATGCGTTTTTTTGCAAGATTTGGGAACAGGGTTTCGATAATCAATTCAAGACTTTCAAATGGTGAGCGTTATGACCAGTTTGAGAGAGCTAAGAATGGTGATATTGACATCATGATTGGCCCGCGGTCGGCGCTGTTCACACCTTTTTCAAATTTAGGACTTATCATAATAGATGAAGAGCACGAGAATTCATACAAGAGCGAGTCGGTGCCGCGCTATCATGCCAGGGAGGTGGCGATAGAGTACGCGCGCATGTCCGATGCTATTGTGGTACTTGGCTCTGCAACACCGTCGGTGGATAGCTATTACAAGGCAAAGACAGGCGTTTACAGGCTTTTGGAGCTGGATAAGCGCGTGGACGACAGACCTCTTCCAAAGTGTGAGGTTGTCGATTTGAGGCAGGAGCTTCGTGAGGGAAACCGCTCGATTCTTTCCACCAGGCTTCAGGAGCTTATGGAGGAGCGGCTTCTAAATGGCCAGCAGACCATGCTTTTTTTAAATAGAAGGGGCAAATCGGCATTTATGTCGTGCAGAGCGTGCGGTTTTGTGGTAAAATGTCCTCATTGCGATGTATCACTCAGTGAACATAGCGGCGGAGTGATGGTCTGTCACTACTGCGGCTACAGACAGCCGGTGCCTAAGGTGTGTCCGAGCTGTGGCTCGAAGTACATTAGCGGCTTTAAGGCCGGCACACAGAAGATAGAAGCGATGGTGGCAAAGCGTTTTCCACAGGCGCGTATACTGCGCATGGATTATGACACCACGAGGGCGAAGAATGCGTATGAGAAGATTCTGCAGGCATTTTCCAATCATGAGGCCGATATACTTATCGGTACGCAGATGATTGTAAAGGGGCATGATTTTTCAAATGTCACGCTGGTTGGTGTGCTGGCGGCGGATATGTCACTGCATGTGAATGATTTTCATGCGGCGGAGCGCACCTTTGCTCTGCTGACCCAGGCGGCAGGGCGCGCCGGCAGAGGGAAGCTGCCCGGCAATGTGGTTATCCAGACCTACGACCCTGACCACTATGCCATCCGGACTGCCAAAGAGCAGGATTATGAGGCTTTTTACGATAAGGAGATAGAGTACAGGAGGCTTATGCATTATCCGCCTGTATGGAATATGCTTTTAGTCCATGTCACATCACCTGATGAGAGTGAGTGCGCCAGCATGTCACAGCAAGTGTACGATATAGCGTCGCAGATGATATCGCATGCAGATGAAAATCAAAGCCCTGATGATAGGCATCAGATTCAGCTCATCGGTCCTGCGGATGCGACCATCGCCAAGGTAAATGACATATACCGCAAGGTGATTTACATGAAGACATCTGACTATGCGGCGCTCATTTCCATAAAGGATGGCATAGAGCAGGCTGTGAAAGCTGATACGGCAATGAAACATGCTAATATCTCATTTGATTTCAATCCGATGAGTGGATTTTGATAGATATAGAAGGAGGCAATTATGGCACTTAGAACTATTAGAGTGGAGGGAGACCCTGTACTTGGCAAGGTCTGCAGAGAGGTTACGGAGGTGACTCCAAAGATAGTAACACTTATTGATGATATGCTTGAGACTATGTATGAGGCCAATGGTGTAGGACTTGCCGCACCACAGGTTGGCATATTAAAGAGGATCGTTGTTATCGATGTGGGCGAGGGTCCGATCGTGATGATTAATCCTGAAATTATCGAGTCTGACGGGGAGCAGACCGGCGATGAGGGCTGTCTTTCAGTACCGGGAAAGGCCGGACAGGTGACCCGCCCGAATCATGTAAAGGCCCGCTTCATGGGCGAGGATATGAATGAGTATGAGATAGAGGGAGAGGAGCTTTTGGCCAGATGTATCTGTCACGAGCTTGACCATCTCGACGGACATCTCTATGTGGAGAAGGTTGAGGGCGCACTTCACGATGTGACATATGAGGATACACAGGAGTAATCATTAGGATGACATTTGTTATCTGAGCTTGGAAAATATCTGGGAGGCAGTAAGATGAGAGTAATTTTCATGGGAACACCGGACTTTTCGGTGGGAACACTTGAGGCAATTATAGAGGCAGGACACGAGGTGGCACTGGTTGTCACACAGCCCGACAAACCAAAGGGCCGCGGCAAGACAATGCAGTATACACCGGTCAAGGAGTGTGCGCTTTCGCACGGTATTGAGGTATTCCAGCCGGTTAAAATAAGAGAGACTGCTAATATAGAGTATCTCAGAAAGTTTAATGCAGATATAATAATTGTGGTTGCTTTTGGACAGATTCTGTCAAAGAGTATTCTTGATATGCCTCGATACGGCTGTATCAATGTGCATGCTTCACTTCTGCCAAAGTACAGAGGTGCGGCTCCTATCCAGTGGGCTGTGATTAACGGTGACGAGTTTACAGGTGTCACTACCATGAGGATGGATGAGGGCGTCGATACCGGCGATATGATTGCAAAGAGTACAGTCAGACTCGCACCTGATGAGACCGGCGGCAGCCTGTTTGATAAGCTCTCAGCAGAGGGAGCAAAGCTGTGTGTGGAGACCATGAAGATGATAGAGGATGGCACTGCAGAGTATACTCCTCAAAACAGCGAGGAGGCCACACATACATCAATGATCAGTAAGGAGCTTGGCTTTATCGACTGGACAAAGCCGGCTGTTGAGATTGAGAGGCTTATAAGGGGGCTTAATCCATGGCCGAGCGCATACACCCACTTAAACGGTAAGACATTTAAGGTGTGGAGTGCAAAGGTGATTGACGGCAGCGATGATTATGAGCCAGGCTGCATTTATCATATCGGAAAAAATGATATGTATGTACAGACAGGAAAAGGAGCATTATCTTTAGTAGAGGTACAGCTCCAGGGCAAGAAGCGCATGGATACAGGTTCATTTTTGAGAGGCTGTCATGTGGAAGAGGGCTCGTTTTTCACATTATAGTTATTAATTATAAGTAACTATTGACAAACTACTACACGCATTATAATAAGCAGCAAGGAGAGATGATACATGGGATATTATTACTGGGATCCGACATATATACTCGTTGTGATAGGTGCAGTGATATGTATGATTGCATCGGCAAGAGTTAAAGGTACATTTAATAAATACTCGCAGCTGAGAAGCATGTCAGGCATGAATGGCGCACAGGTAGCTCAGAGAGTGCTTCAGGCGGCAGGCATATATGATGTGCAGGTGCGTCATGTGTCCGGCAGTCTGACGGACCACTATGATCCGCGCACCAAAACGGTGAATTTATCTGATCCTGTGTACAATGCCACATCGGTCGCAGCACTTGGCGTAGCAGCCCATGAGTGTGGACACGCTATACAGCATGCAAAAAGCTATGCACCTCTTTCAATCAGGAGTGCACTTGTGCCTATAGCCAATTTTGGCTCAATGCTTGCATGGCCGGTCATACTTATCGGCTTGTTCTTTAACACACGCTCGTCAGGGCTTATTATTGATATAGGCATATTGCTGTTTTCGGCAGCAGTGCTTTTCCAGCTCGTGACATTGCCGGTAGAGTTTGATGCTTCAAGACGTGCGCTTGTCATGCTTCGTACACAGGGCATACTTGCAGATGACGAGCTTAAGTACACAAGAAGGGTGCTCAAGTCAGCGGCACTTACCTATGTAGCCAGTGCGGCGGCTGCTATTTTACAGCTCCTTCGTATAATACTTATCACAAACGGACGCAGACGGGACGACTGATATTGTTTTAGCTGCAAGTAGGTTAAACTATATGACATCGAATAAGAATATAAATAATCATAGTAAAAGTAATCATAACAATAAAAATAGCCAAATAAACAAAAATAATATACCTGGCAGACCGGCAAAATCAAACGTGGCAGCGCATAATGAGCACTCTGTAGATACGCGTGAGCTTGCCCTTGAGATGCTTATTGAGATTAATGAGCGTGGAGCATTTTCGCACATCGTGCTTCGTAGTGTGCTTGACAAGTATCAGTATCTGTCAAAGCAGGACAGAGCCTTTATGACGAGGCTTGTTGACGGCACTATCGAGTATATGCTGCAGCTCGACTACATCATAGACTCTTTTTCAAAGACAAAGGTAAGGAAGATGAAGCCCTTCATCAGAAACCTTCTTCGTATGAGCGTCTACCAGATAAAGTACATGGACGCGGTGCCGGATTCAGCTGTATGCAATGAGGCTGTGAAGCTTGCAAAGAGGCATAAGTTTGCACAGCTTTCGGGCTTTGTAAACGGTGTACTCAGAAATATTGCAAGAAATATAGATTCAGTACAGTTTGATACCTTAAGCATTCGATACTCCATGCCACAGTGGATAGTGGACAGATTTGTTGCGGCATACGGAGAGAAGAAGGCAGAGGAGATTTTCAAGGCCTTTCACAATAAGAGCACAATAAGCATCAGGACAAACCTGACCAGGTGTACTCCGGATGAGCTTCGTGCAATGCTTGAGGCAGAGGGTGTGACGGTCACTGCGGTTGATGAACTTGATTACGCGTTTGTTATATCTGGATTTGATTATTTGAATGGCTTGCAGAGCTTCAGAGACGGGCTTTTCTATGTGCAGGATATAAGCTCAATGCTTGTTGCACAGACGGCTGCTCCAAAGAAGGGCGACTATGTGATAGATGTATGCGCAGCACCGGGTGGCAAGAGCACCCATATAGCTGAGCTTTTGCAGGGTAGCGGTCATGTGCTCGCGCGTGACCTGACCGATAACAAGGTCGATATGATTGAGGAAAATATAGAAAGGCATGGCCTTAAAAATATGTCGGCAGAGGTGTGGGATGCCACCGTACCTGATGCTGATTCGGCTGGAAAAGCAGATATACTGATTTGTGATCTGCCGTGCTCAGGGCTTGGAGTGCTCGGAAGAAAGAAGGACATCCGCTACAAGATGACACCTGAGTCTGTAGATGAGCTTGCCGCTCTTCAAAGACAGATACTTGATACCGTGCATACATACGTGAAGCCAAACGGAGTGCTCTTGTACAGTACATGTACGATAGATGAGGCTGAGAATGAGGACAATGTGAGGTGGTTTATTGAAAAACACCCGGAGTTTGAGCTGGATAAGAGCTTTGCGGAAGGCACCGGAATGAAACAGATACTGCCCGGTGAGCATGGAAGCGACGGATTCTTTATTGCAAGATTTATAAAAAGCAAATTATGATATTAAAGTAAATCATGAATTAATAAATATAAATGGGCTCGAATTAGTAGAATTTGGTTATGCAGATTTGAATGATGAATTTTAATTACGAATCCAGATTTCAGGATATAATTAGTGAAGTAATAAACAATAAGCAAAACAAACTAAGAAAAACATTTATAAGACAATAGTTAAATGCAGATTTAATAAAAATAATATGGAACAGATAAAAGAACAACTAACTGACATCAAATCAATGAATATGGACGAACTCACAGAGTTTATCATATCGCTCGGAGAAAAGAAATTCCGTGCGAAGCAGATATATGAGTGGATTCATGTGAAGCATGTGGAAAGCTTTGATGAGATGACCAATATTTCAAAAAAGTTCATACAGGTATTAAAGGACAATGCAATACTCATCTCGCTAAAAAAAGAGGAGGTGCAGGTGTCAAAGCTCGATGGCACGAGAAAATATCTCTTTGCACTGGACGATGGCAACGTCATAGAGAGTGTGCTTATGAAGTACAAGCATGGAAACTCTGTATGCATCTCTTCACAGGTCGGCTGCAGGATGGGGTGCAGATTCTGTGCATCCACTCTTGACGGTCTCGTCAGGGGGCTTAGGCCGTCTGAGATGATTGACCAGATTTATCAGATAGGCAAGGACATAGGAGAGCGTATCTCAAATGTGGTTGTCATGGGGACAGGTGAGCCGCTTGACAATTACGACAATCTGCTGCGCTTTATAGAGCTTCTTACTGATGAAAACGGTATCAATATCAGCCAGCGCAATCTGACAGTTTCCACATGTGGTCTCGTACCGCGCATGAAACAGCTTGCAGATGAAAAGCTTTCTATCACGCTGGCGCTTTCACTGCATGCCTCCAACCAGGAAAAGAGAAAAGCTCTCATGCCGGTTGCAAACAGCTATGATATACATGATGTGGTCGATGCATGCAAATATTATTTTGCACAGACCGGCCGCAGAGTCACCTTTGAGTATAGCCTGGTAGGCGGAGTGAACGATACAGCCGAGGATGCAGCAGAGCTTTCGGCACTCGTACATGGCATGAACTGCCATATAAATCTGATTCCGGTAAACCCGATAAAGGAGCGCGACTACGTGCAGTCCAACAAGGGTGTTATAGAGGCTTTTAAAAATAGGCTTGAAAAAAACGGAATTAATGTTACTATTAGAAGGGAAATGGGCAGAGATATAGACGGTGCCTGTGGACAGCTTCGCAAGAAGCATATAGATAAAGAGAGAGGAATAAACTAGATGAAGACGTTTTCCATTACGGATGCAGGTGCTATTCGTGAGATGAATCAGGATTTTTATTTCTCGTCTGACACTGCAGTAGGAAATCTTCCGAATCTTTTCATCGTAGCAGATGGAATGGGAGGACACAAAGCCGGTGACTATGCTTCCAGATACACTATAGAGCGTGTGGTTGCATCGGTATCGAGAAATGCCGGGGATGAACCGGTATCCATCATCAAAGAGGCTATCAACAAGGCAAATGAGCTTTTGGTGGCTGAGTCTCGTGGGGATGAAGCTAAGCGTGGAATGGGTACCACCTTAGTCATAGGAACTATTATAGGAAACAAGCTTTTTGTGGCCAATATAGGTGACAGCAGGCTTTATATTGTAGGTGGCACAGAGCAGATCAGACAGATTACCAGGGATCATTCACTGGTTGATGAGATGGTCAGGATGGGTGAGATAAATGCTGACGAGGCGAGAGTTCATCCGGACAAGAATATCATCACGAGAGCTGTCGGGGCAGCAGATCATGTGGAGGCAGATTTCTTTGAGGTCGAGCTATGTGAGGACGACAGGATTCTTCTGTGTACAGACGGACTTACCAATATGGTGAGAGATGAAGAAATATGTGATACTATTAGGCAAAATGATAATATCGAGACAGCAGCGTCACAGCTTGTCGCCATGGCCAATGCAAACGGTGGTCGCGATAATATCACTGTAATGATTATTAAACCATTTTAAGACGAGGTAATAACAGATGTTAGAGATAGGAAGTTTTTTATCGGATCGATATGAGATCCTAAGCAAGGTTGGCGCAGGCGGCATGTCAGATGTATACAAGGCAAAAGACCATATACTGAGCCGTTTTGTAGCTATAAAGGTTTTAAAGCAGGAGTTTTCGGAGGATAGTTCATTTGTGACCAAGTTCCGTGCTGAGGCACAGTCAGCAGCAGGACTTGAGCATCCAAATATCGTAAATATCTATGATGTAGGCAGCGAGAATGGTCTGTACTACATTGTCATGGAGTATGTCGAGGGTATCACACTTAAGACTTATATCGAGAAAAAGGGCCAGCTGTCATTCAAGGAGTCTGCAAGTATTGCAATCCAGGTGGCAAGGGGCATAGAGGCCGCTCACAATAAAAATATCATCCACCGTGATATCAAGCCGCAGAATATCATTATTTCTACAGATGGCAAGGTAAAGGTGACAGACTTTGGAATTGCAAAGGCTACATCTTCAAATACAATAAGCTCAGATGTGATGGGCTCAGTACACTACGCATCTCCGGAGCAGGCAAGAAACGGCTTCGTTGATGGCAGAAGTGATATTTACTCACTGGGAATCGTAATGTTTGAGATGGTTACAGGCCGTGTGCCGTTTGACGGTGATACCACAGTGGCAGTTGCACTGCAGCACTTACAGGAGGAGATTGCAAGGCCAAGCATCTACGCACCGGATCTGCCAATCAGCTTTGAGAAAATCATCTTAAAGTGTACACAAAAGACACCGGACCGCAGATACCAGACTATTGAGGAGCTTCTCACAGACATAAGGCGCTCTCTTGCGCATCCTGATGAGGATTTTGTCACAATAGCACCACTCGTTGACGGTGGCAAGACCAAGGTTATAAGCCCGGATGAGCTTGACAAGATAAAAGAGGGCAGAGGTGTCGCAGAGGACTTAAACGATGATGATACCGATGCAGATAATGATGATGAGTATGCTGACGGTGAAGACGATGATGATGACGAAGAAGACGATGACGATGATGATGACGGCAAGCTTTTAAATCCAAAGATGGATAAAGCAATCACGATCATGGGTATAGTAACAGCCGTAATCATTGTAATAGTTATCATATATCTTGCACTTTCAGTGGCAGGAGTGTTTAAGTTTGGCGGCAAAAAGAACTCAGAGTCACAGCAGACAGAGTCACAGACACAGACCGAGTCTGAATCAGAGTCAGAGACACAGACTGAGACAGAGGGCCAGATGATTGACATCAGAGGCATGTCAGTGGATGATGCTCAGAAGGCAGTAGACCGCTTAAAGCTTGACCTCACAGTATTTGCATTTGAGACAAAGCAGTCAGATGAAAAGGACGGCACAATCCTTGAGCAGGATGTCAAGGGCGGAGATACAGTAAAGCGTGGTTCACAGATTAATGTAGTTATCGCAGGAAAAGGTGATAGTACATCAGAGATGGTCAAGATACCAAGTGTAATCGGAAAGACCAAGAGCTCGGCAAAGAGTACACTCGAGTCAGCAGGCTTTAGTGTCACCTTCGAGTATGGAGATTACAATAACAGTGTAGCAGCAGATGTAGTAACAGCACAGTCACCATCAGCAAAGAACCAGGCCGCAAAGGGCAGCACAGTAACAGTCACCCTTTCACCGGGCCAGAAGCCAATCACCGTGCCAAACGTAGTAGGCGCCTCACAGTCACAGGCAGAAAGCGCCCTCGCAGGAGCAGGCCTCAAGTACACCTACGCCGACTCCCAGTACAGCGACACCGTACCAGCCGGTAGCGTAATCAGCCAGACCAAATCCGGCGAAACCGTAGCCGCAGGCACCACAATCACACTGACACTCAGTAAGGGTAAGCAGGAGATATCGACTAACGTAAGTAAGACGGTTAAGCTTGATGTCGGAGATGTTAATATCACAGGTGGTTCATATTCACTTGTGGGTTCTGACGGAAAAACTTATGCAAGCGGAAGTGATGTAACATCAACTTCAGTTACAGTAAGTGGAACAATGAACTGTAAAACAGGTACAGTAACGGTTACATGGCAGTATACAGAGCCTGTCAAGGATGAGAATGGAAATGTAACAGGTGAAAAGCCAGGAGAAAAAACGATTTCTGTACAAGTACCATAATTTGTATATTGTAAAATAAAATCATAATTTGATGAAAACGTGGATGGCAATACAAGGAAAGTGGGAGCATTCCCAGCACAAGGAAAACGAGCCGTAGCGCAGCTACGTCAAGTTTTCCGTATCGCCATCGTATTTGTAAATACACACAATACACATATAGCGCACAAAGCAGCAACCCAATACATGTCTTTATTGTAGCCACCGGATAGCACCCACGAAGTGGTGCTATCCGCACCCCAACCACACCAACCCGCGGACGAGAACCTGAACTCGCGGAGAGGAACTAAGGAAGCGGGGCAGGCATGTGTTCCGAGGAAAAAATATGAATTGCCCCGGGGTGCCATAAACCTACCGAGGAAAGAACAGGGCAGAGCAAGCCATAGCCTGTCCGTAGGAGAGCCCGGGGCTGGCTTCATATTTTTTAAGAGGAATATATGCCTGCCCCGCCACCCACACAACCTCAAAGCGCGGCATTCACCCCGCCGAAAGCGTGACTCCTGCAAATACAAAAGCACACAAGGAAAACCATGACAGGAAAAATTATTAAAGGAATTGCCGGCTTCTACTACGTCTACGTAGAAGAAACCAAAGAAGCAAAAGAAACTGCCACAGGCGGCACTCTCTACGAGTGCAAAGCAAAAGGCACCTTCAGAAAACAAAAGATAAAGCCGCTGGTTGGCGATATCGTCGACATAGCAGTCCTCGATGATGAAAAGCACATAGGCAATGTCGAGCGTATACTGCCACGGAAAAACGAACTTATCAGGCCGGCTGTGTCCAATATAGACATGGCCCTGGTTATTTTTGCATCCGCAAAGCCGGATCCCAATTTCAACCTGCTTGATAGGTTTTTGTGTATGATGGAGTACCAGCATGTCCCGGTTACCATATGCTTCAACAAAAAGGACTTAATCACACCTAAAGAGCAGCAGGAGCTTAAAAGCATATACGAGCCGGCTGGCTATAGAGTGCTTTTTACCAGCACGAAAACAGGTGAGGGCATAGATGAGATAAAGCACATTTTAGAGGGAAGGACGACCACGGTTGCAGGTCCCTCGGGAGTTGGCAAGTCATCTATCATCAACTGTCTGCAGGATGATGTGCAGATGGAGACCGGACATATAAGTGAGAAAATAGAGCGCGGAAAGCATACGACCAGACATTCTGAGATTATCCCGATAAAGGATGGCACGTATATCATGGATACACCCGGCTTCAGCTCGATGGATGTGCCGGGCTTTGAAAAGGAAGATCTGTGGACATGTTATCCGGAGTTTGTAGAATATGAGCCATATTGCAGGTTTCAGGGCTGCAGTCATATAAATGAGCCAGACTGTGGCGTGAAGGAAGCTCTTGCAGATGGGAAAATATCGCAGGTGCGGTATGATAATTATAAGCTTTTATATGAGGAGCTTAAAAACAGACAAAAGTATTAATTTAAAGCATAATCAAACGGAGGAAAACATGAACTGTTTATCACCATCAATTTTATCAGCGGATTATTCAATACTCGGAGAGCAGCTTAAGCAGCTTGATGAGGCCGGAGCACAGTATGTGCATATAGATGTTATGGACGGCAGCTTCGTTCCAAGCATATCAATAGGACTGCCGGTCATAAAGACGATCAGAAAGTGCACAGAGCGTATGTTTGATGTGCATCTGATGATAGATGAGCCGGTCAGATATATAGATGATTTTGCGACAGCAGGAGCAGATATCATCACAGTCCATGCGGAGGCATGTAAGCATCTTGACAGGACAATCGAGGCAATAAAGGAAAAGGGCATACTGGCAGGTGTAGCATTAAATCCGGCTACTCCGCTCTCAGCCATAGAGTATGTGCTTCCTAAGGTGGACATGGTGCTTATCATGACTGTAAATCCGGGCTTTGGAGGACAAAAGCTTATTCCGTACACTGTAGACAAGGTGCGCGACTTAAAGGCACTTCTTGAGAAAACCGCAAATAAGGCTGATATCGAGGTGGACGGTGGTGTTAATCTTGAGAACGTGGAGACACTGCTTGCGGCAGGAGCCAATATCATTGTTGCGGGAAGTGCGGTGTTTAACGGAGATATAGAAGAAAATGTAAATGGTTTTCTGAATATCATGATGTAACAGATGCAGGTTAAAACGGAAATGCTTCCGGGGCTGTAGCAAATGTGGATATGTTATTTATAAGAAGGTGGACAAAATGAGGTATTTGATTGTATGTGGTGGAAAAATAGATAAGGAATTCGGCTTAAAAGAGATAAAGACTGACGGAATAGATGCCATAATCGCGGCTGACAGCGGAATGGATTTCCTGTACGAAAACGGTGTCACGCCTGATATAATTGTAGGTGATTTCGATTCAGCCACGACAAAGGCATTGGAGTTTTTTGAGAGAAAGGGACAGACCGAGATACACAGGCTCAATCCCATAAAGGATGATACTGATACAGAGTATGCCATAAGACTTGCCATAAGAGAGGGTGCACGAAGCATAGTAGTGCTTGGGGCAACAGGAAGCAGAATAGACCATGTGCTCGGCAATATTTCACTTTTGGGAATAGGATTGGAAAGTGGAACTGATATCAGCATTATCGATACAAACAACCGTATAAGAATGGCGGATAAGCCCGTAACCATTGAAAAATCAGCACAGTATGGCAGGTTTGTCTCGCTTATAGCAGTGACAGACGACAATGAGGTGAGCCTTAGAGGCTTTAAGTATCCTGTTACGGATTATTCCTTTGACAGATTTACATCGCTTGGCATATCCAATGAAATAATTGATGACCATGCAGTGATTGATATCCATAGAGGAAAATTTATCATTATTGAGTCAAAAGATTGACTTTTTAGGAATTTGGGACTATTATATTTTTAGGATTATTTCGGAAAATATGTATGGTCATACAGTAAAGACAGGCGAGAAAGGACACTATGCATTCTTTTAAATCAGATGAATTTAAGATAAGAGTATTGACAAAGGACGATGCGGAGGAATACAATGCACTGCTTCGTTATGCTTTTCAGGTAACAGAGGCAGATCTTGCCGAGAACGGTTGGAAGGATGATGAAATCAAGCAGTCGAAGTTTCCGGTGCTTGAGAGAGCTGATGTGCTTGGCTGTTTCAATATCATAGACAACAAAGAGGAGCTTGTGGCTCAGTTTGCGGTATATCCGCTCGATATGAATATATATGGTGAGCGCTACGAGGTAGGCTTTGTCACAAGTGTGTGCACGTATCCTGAGTACACAGGCCATGGTCTCATGAAAAAGCTTATGAGAAAGAGTCTTACGAGGATGCGCGATAGCAACAAGTCGTTTGCCCTTTTGTATCCATACTCCATACCTCTTTACAGAGGACTTGGCTGGGAGATTATCTCAAACAAGATGACATATGTGATAAAGGACAGACAGATTCCTACAAAGCTTAAGGAGCCGGGCTATGTGCGCCGTGTGCAGTGGGATGACGAGCAGTTTAAGAAGCTTCATACTCACTTTGCCGCGAAGACTCACGGCTGTCTGTACAGAAACAATCTGGCTTGGGAGGAGTACTTCCGCTGGGATGAGGACGATACGATGGTCGCCATCTACTATAACGAGGATGATGAACCGTGTGGCTATATGGTGTATCTTATCAGCTCCGATGTCATGCACATCAAGGAGCTCATCTACTTAAACCGTGAGGCACAGCTTGGTCTGTGGGAGTACATTCATGCGCACGATTCCATGATTGATGAGGTCAGAGGCAACAACTATTACAGCGAGCCCATCGCTTTTGAGCTCGATGACAGTGATATCAAGGAGACAATAAGACCATACGCCATGGGCAGAATCATCGACGTGGCGCAGTTTATATCACAGTATAACTGTGACCCGGATGGCCCGGACGGCTGCTTTAGCTTCGAGATAGCAGATGACCTGCTTCCGTGGAACAATGGCACATTTGTCATTGATTTTGAGAAAGGGCACTGTGCTCTCACCGACAAAAAACCACAGCATCACCTAAGCATGTCTATTGGCACGTTTACCACACTGCTTTTAGGCTACAAGAGTGCTGAGAAGCTTTTGCAGATGGGCAAAATACAGACTACATATGATGCTGTTGCAAAGCTTGACGATATTTTATATCATGAGATACCATATGTATCTGACTACATATAATGATAAAAGGTCAAAAGGTAAAGGAAAATAATATGTCAAATTATGTGATTAGCTGCTGTTCAACAGCAGATCTTACCAGGGAGCATATGCTCGAGAGAAATATTAAGTACGCGTGCTTTCACTATGAGCTTGACGGTAAAGAGTATATGGATGATTTAGGACAGTCCATGCCACTGCCGGATTTCTACAAGGCAATGGAGGCAGGTGCCATGACAAAGACCTCGCAGATCAATCAGGGGGAGTACATGGAGTACTTCAGGCAGTTTCTGGATGAGGGATATGATGTGCTTCATTGTACACTAAGCTCCGGTATATCAGGTACAGTCAACTCGGCAAGGCTTGCAAAGGAGGCTCTCAATGAGGAATACCCTGACAGAAAGATATATGTGATTGATTCGCTGGCAGCATCGTCAGGCTTTGGTCTTTTGATGGATAAGCTCGCTGACCTTAGGGATAGCGGCATGGATATTGATACACTGGCTGATTGGACCATGGAGCACAGACTTGAGGTGAATCACTGGTTCTTCTCATCAGACCTTACATTTTTTATCAGGGGCGGCCGTATCTCAAAGACCGCGGGCTTCGTGGGAAATGTGCTGAATATCTGTCCTTTCATGAATGTGAGCAATGAGGGAAAGCTTATTGTGCGTGAGAAAATCCGCACCAAAAAGAAGGCAATAAAGGAGATGCTTGTGAAGATGCAGGCACTCTGCAAGGATGGTGCCGATTATTCGGATAAGGTCTATATATCAAATTCTGCATGCTATGAGGATGCTAAAGCCGTAGCTGATCTGATAGAGGCTGCCTTCCCTAAGATGAAGGGAAAAGTAGAGATAAATGATATCGGTACGACTATAGGAAGCCACACCGGTCCGGGAACAGTTGCATTGTTTTTCTGGGGTAATAAGAGAGAGGATTAGCCGGATATTTTAGCCTAAATATCTGATTAGAATAATCAAAATCAATAAAGTTGATTATATTTTTATAAAAAATTAAATTACATCAATCAAAGTGATTAAATATAATCATTCCAATAACTGCGCTTATGTGTTACAATTATATCAGTTCAAACGAAAAGAGGTTTTAAGATGAAAGGATATGAAAAATACGAGCGCAGTTATTTTCTGCCTCCTGAATGCACTTATGACTGGGTTAAGAAGGATTATATAGATAAAGCACCACTGTGGTGTTCGGTTGATTTACGTGATGGCAACCAGGCTCTAATCGAGCCGATGAGTCTTGAGGAGAAGCTTGACTTCTTTAAGATGCTTGTAGATATAGGCTTTAAGGAAATCGAGGTAGGTTTCCCGGCAGCCTCTGAGACAGAGTTCAATTTCACGAGAGCTCTTATTGAGAGGGATATGATTCCTGATGATGTCACTATACATGTGCTGACACAGGCCAGAGAGCATATCATCAAGAAGACCTTCAAGGCACTTGAGGGAGCACCTAGAGCGGTTGTACATCTGTACAATTCCACATCTGTTGCACAGCGTGAGCAGGTGTTTAAGAAGTCAAAGGAACAGATAAAGCAGCTTGCAGTTGACGGAGCTATTTTACTGAGAGACCTTGCAGCAGAGACTGACGGCAATTTCCGTTTCCAGTATTCACCGGAGAGCTTTTCGGGCACTGAGGTGGATTATGCGGTTGATGTGTGCAACGCTGTGCTTGATGTATGGCAGCCAAAGGCTGATAATAAGGCCATCATCAATATCCCTACCACAGTAGAGAATGCTATGCCACATGTTTTTGCCACACAGATAGAGTATATCAACAAGCACCTCAAGTACAGGGACGGAGTAGTGCTTTGCTTACATCCTCATAATGACAGAGGCTGCGGTGTTGCCACATCAGAGCTTGGTGTGCTTGCAGGAGCTGAGGAGATAGAGGGTACGCTGTTTGGAAACGGGGAGAGAACAGGAAATGTAGATATCGTGACACTTGCCATGAATCTTTACTCACACGGAGTGGATCCACAGCTTGATTTTTCAAATCTGCCAGAGATCAGGGAGAAGTATGAGACATTTACCAGAATGAAAGTAGGCGAGAGACAGCCATATGCGGGAGACCTTGTTTTTTCTGCTTTTTCAGGCTCACATCAGGATGCGATCTCAAAGGGCATGGCATGGAGAGAGGAAAAGAAGCTTGATAAGTGGACGGTTCCATATCTGCCTATAGATCCAAAGGATGTCGGCAGGACATACGAGGCTGATGTTATCCGTATCAACAGCCAGTCAGGAAAGGGCGGAGTGGCATATATCCTTAAGCAGAGCTTCGGTATCAATGTGCCACAGCAGATGAGAGAGCAGGTCGGATACATGGTCAAGCAGGTATCGGACGAGGAGCACAAGGAGCTTTCACCTGAGTGGGTACACAGTATCTTTACAGACAATTATGTGGATTTTCATCCATATTTCACTATACCGGAGTGCCACTTTAAGCAGGTAAACGGCATTTTCGCAGAGGCAGTTATTTTACACAATGACAGCACCAGAAAGGTAGATGCCAATGGAAACGGCCGTCTCGATGCAGTCAGCAATATAATTAAGCAGTATTTTGACATCAGCTTTGAGCTCACTGTATACGAGGAGCATGCGCTTTCACACGGATCTTCATCAAAGGCTATGGCATATGTGGGTATCACAGTTGACGGCAGTATGTTCTGGGGCGCAGGTGTGGATGAGGATATCATCAAGGCATCAATCGGAGCGCTTGTTGTTGCGGTAAACCATTACCTTGCCACCAAGGCTGACAGTCACGTGAAGGATGAGCGCTATATTGCCATGCTCAACTTCATCCAGGCCAACTACAAGACAGTATCGCTTGCAGACATGGCGGCACAGTTCAACCTGACAGAGCCGTATATCTCCAAGTACATAAAGGAGAAGTCAGGCAAGACTTTCGGGGAGCTGGTCACCAATGCCAAGATGAAGAAGGCACGTACACTGCTGAGAAACAGCATCACAACTGTTGAGAATATCGCAATCGAGGCAGGATATCAGAACGTGGAGCATTTTAACAGACAGTTCAAGAAGCTGTATGGAATGACACCGCTTGAGTACAGAAATTCAAGCACAAAATAAGCGGATACAGCATTTTAATATAACCGGATCAATATGCTAAATGACAATTCATTCAGCTGTATTGGTCCGGTTTGCTTTTTAGTATTGCATTTTTTGTGTGAAAATCTGCATTAAAATTGTATAAAAATGGGGACAATGGGCTATTGATTGTATTTTATCAAGTAATTTGTTGTTTTTACAACGGATTATATGTACAATGCGGGTATAATATAAATAAAAGATAATTATTCAGAACTACTGATAACAAAGCAGATATTGAAAATTTGTGTTTGGGATGAATAGTTATAATAAAAAGCAACTATTTGAATTATAGTTTAAGAAAGAGAGGAACGTACATGAGCAATAAAACTAGCGCAGTTGTTAAGACAAACCCAAGAAAGGCTGTCATGATCGGATGTGGATTCGTTGGTTCGGCATCAGTTTTTGCACTTATGCAGAGCGGTCTTTTTTCTGAGATAGTTCTCATTGACGCTGATAAGGACAAGGCTGAGGGAGAGGCGATGGATATAAGCCACGGTATTCCTTTTGCCAGACCTATGAAGATATATGCAGGCGGTTATGATGATGTGGCAGATGCTGCTATCATTGTTGTTTCTGCAGGTGCAGGCCAAAAACCGGGCGAGACAAGACTTGATCTGGTAAATAAAAATGTTGCAATCTTCAAGAGCATCATTCCGGAGATTGCAAAGAGAAATTTCGGTGGAATCTTACTTATCGTTGCAAACCCTGTAGATATTTTAACACAGGTGGCACAGAAGCTTTCAGGACTTCCTGAGGAGCGTGTCATCGGTTCAGGTACCGTGCTTGACAGTGCAAGACTTAAGTACGCGCTTGGAGAGCACCTTGAGGTGGACAGCCGAAGCGTACATGCATTTATAGTAGGTGAGCATGGAGACAGTGAGGTGGTTGCATGGTCATCAGCCAATGTTTCCGGAGTGGAGCTTCACAAGATGTGCGAGATGAGAGGGCACTACAAGCACAAGGAGAATACAGATGAAATCGCTGCAAACGTAAAGAACAGTGCTTACGAGATAATCAACCGAAAGCATGCGACATATTATGGTATCGCTATGTCGGTCAGACGTATCTGCGAGGTAATCATGCGTGATGAGAAGTCTATTCTTCCTGTTTCACACATGATGCACGGACAGTACGGCATCGACGGTGTGGTTCTCTCAATGCCTGCAATCGTTGGAGCAAACGGAGTGGAGAGCGATATCCCAATCGAGTTAAACGGTGAGGAAGCTTTAAAGCTCAAGGAGTCTGCTGATGCACTTAAGAGCATACTTGACGGGCTTGAGCTGTAAATATCAGGCTCTTAATATTAATTTTGTAATATTAAACTTATATAAAATACTATAAATTCAGTATGGTTTGGGGTATAATGATAACTGTCGGGCTGCATATATTATGTGCTCGGCGGTTATTTGATTTTATGGCAGATAATTATTTAGAATTACCGGGAAAAAGGAGTATATATAATGAGCGAAAGAAAACAAATCCATCAGGAGTTTCTGACAGGCGAAAGAGCCCTGTTTGCAAGTAACGACCTGGATATATATGATACAATTTTTGATGACGGAGAGTCACCTCTTAAGGAGAGCCATGGCATTAGCCTGACAGGCTGTTTTTTTAGATGGAAATATCCGCTATGGTACTGTAGTGACATAGCTGTAAAGGACTGTACATGGTTTGACATGGCGCGTGCGGGTGTCTGGTATACAGACAATATCTCAGTCACAGATTCAATAGTTGAGGCACCTAAGAACTTCAGGCGCTGCAATAACCTAAAGCTTAAAAATGTGACATTTCCAAATGCCCAGGAGACCCTCTGGAGCTGTGATCATGTCGATATCGAGAATGTCTCGGCAAAGGGAGATTATTTTGGCATGAATACAAATAATCTTATCATGAAGAATTTCCAGCTGGTCGGCAACTATTCGTTTGACGGCTCAAGAAATGTAGAGGTGCACGATTCAAAGCTTATCTCAAAGGATGCCTTCTGGAATACGGAAAATGTCACAGTCTATGATTCATTTATTACAGGTGAATACCTTGGCTGGAACGCAAAGAATCTGACACTGATAAACTGCACAATCGAGAGCTTGCAGGGGCTTTGCTACATCGACAACCTCGTTATGAAAAACTGTAAGCTCATAAACACTACATTGGCATTTGAGTATTCTTCGGTAGATGCAGAGATTTGCAGTAAGGTGGACAGTGTTTTAAATCCGACAAGCGGAGTGATAAGGGCAAAGGAGATTGGCACACTGACTATCGAAAAGGACAGAGTTGACCCATCAAAGACTAAGATAATATGTGAGGGAAAATAATCTATGTATGATTTTGACACCGTTGTAGACAGAAGAAATACAGGCTCACTAAAGTGGGATGTGGCAGAAAATGAGCTCCCGATGTGGGTAGCAGATATGGATTTTAAGACAGCTCCACAGATAATAGAGGCAATATCAGAGCGTGTTTCTCACGGAGTGTTTGGCTATTCCATCATTCCGGATGAGTGGAATGATGCGTATATTTCGTGGTGGGACAGACGCCATGGGCTTAAAATCGAAAGAGACAGCCTGATTTTTTGCACAGGGGTCGTACCGGCCATATCATCTACAGTGCGAAAGCTCACAACACCCGGTGAAAATGTGCTTATCATGACGCCGGTATACAATATATTTTTTAATTCCATATTTAATAACGGCGTAAATGTGCAGGAAAGCCCGCTTGGATATGAAAACGGCAGATATTTTGTGGACTATGACAGGTTGGAGCATGACCTTTCCAATCCACAGACCTCGCTTATGATATTTTGCAACCCTCACAATCCGTGCGGTATCATCTGGACAAAGGATGAGCTTGCGAAAATAGGTGCACTCTGCAGGAAGTACAATGTGACGGTCATATCAGACGAGATACACTGCGACATCACAGCACCGGGAAAATCATACGTGCCGTTTGCGGCAGCATCAGAGGACTGCGCCGATATAAGCATCACCTGTATTGCTCCGACCAAGTGCTTTAATATGGCAGGCTTACAGACTGCGGCAGTGATGGTGCCAAATAAATTTTTGCGCCACAAAGTATGGCGCGCATTAAATACAGACGAGGTGGCGGAGCCAAACGCATTTGCCATCACGGCAGCAGTTGCAGCGTTCACAAAGGGTGAGCCGTGGCTTGAGGAGCTCAGAAAATATCTCTGGGAAAACCGCAAAACAGTCTGTGACTTCGTGGCAGAAAACCTGCCGCAGATACACATAGTGGATGCCGATGCGACATACCTCATGTGGCTTGACTGCAGTGCACTCACAGATGATTCTGTGGCATTTACGCAGATGATTCGTGAAAAGACAGGCCTTTATCTGTCGGAGGGAGCTGAGTTTGGAGGCAATGGCCGTTACTTTGTGCGATTAAATATCGCATGCCCCGGTTCAGTGCTTATGGAAGGGCTGGAAAGGTTAAAAAGAGCTCTCGTTTAAGCTGAATATGTACATTTTTTAAAATAAATAAGACCGGTGATCAGCCGGTCTTATCTGGTATAATTAAACATTTATGGCATACAAGATTTAGAAATATATCATGCATACGTTTGTTTTCTGATTCGATAGTTAGTATACACTAACACGAATTAGAAGTCAATAACAAATATGGGATTTTGATATTTTTCTGAATTTTTATAAATCACGTACAAATCAAAAGAAAAGTTTTGCAAACAATAAAATGTATGTTATAATAATATAACTGAATTAAAACGAACGAAAATAAACTCACGGGGGTATTCGAAATGCGAAACAATGAATCATCAGAAAACTATTTAGAGACCATACTTATTCTCAGCAAGAAGCTTCCTGTGGTACGCTCAGTTGATATAGCAAATGAGCTTGGATTTAAGAAATCCAGCGTGAGTATAGCCATGAAAAACCTTAGAGAGAAAAACAATATCACAGTTAGTGATGCAGGCTTTATCACACTCACAGAGTCAGGAAGACAGATAGCAGAGATGATATACGAAAGACATGAGCTTTTGTCAGAGTGTCTTGAGAAGCTTGGTGTTGATAAGGAGATTGCAGCAGAGGACGCATGCCGTATAGAGCATGTCATCAGTCCTGAGAGCTTTGAAGCAATCAAGAAGCATATACATAAGAGCTGATATATGAAACCAGTACCGCAGGGTACTGGTTTTTTAGTGTATCGTTTTTCTTGTATATATGAGAAAAATCATCTATAATAGTGAAGCTGTAATCGGCGACATAAAATCTGAAAGGGGAAAAGATGAAACAGATATTAAAATATTTAAAGGAGTACAAAAAGGAATGCATCTGTGCTCCGTTATTTAAGCTGCTGGAAGCATCCTTTGAGCTTATAGTACCGCTTGTCATGGCGGCAATCATTGATAACGGAATTACGGCTTCGGATAAGTCATATATATGGAAGATGGGAGGCGTGCTGGTGCTGCTTGCGGCAGTCGGTCTGATAAGCTCGGTCACAGCACAGTATTTTGCGGCAAAGGCGGCAGTCGGTTTTTCCACAAAGCTTCGCCATATATTGTTTGAAAAGATAGAGTCACTGTCATTCTCAAAGATGGATACAGTGGGCACATCGACACTTATCACGAGGATGACAAGCGATATAAACCAGGTGCAGTCAGGAGTCAATCTGGTACTTCGACTCTTCCTTCGCTCGCCATTTATTGTATTCGGAGCTATGGCGATGGCTTTTACAGTAAATGTAAGAGCGGCAATGGTTTTTGTAGTTACTATACCTCTGCTTTCAATAGTGGTATTCTCAGTTATGGCTGCAAGCCTTCCGCTTTACAAAAAGGTGCAGAGCTCTCTTGACACAGTGCTTTCACACACCAGGGAGAATTTAGAGGGAACCAGGGTTATAAGAGCTTTCAATAAGCAAAATGATGAGATTGACAGCTTCAACAGGGACAACGAGTTTTTAACCAATATGCAGCAGGTTGTAGGACGAATCTCAGCACTCACCAATCCTCTGACATTTATCATTATAAATATCGCAACAATCGCAGTTATCGTATCAGGCGGCAAGCAGGTATACGCAGGAATCCTCACACAGGGTGAGGTTGTGGCACTTGTAAACTACATGTCACAGATACTTGTCGAGCTGATAAAGCTTGCAAACCTCATCGTACAGGTGACAAAGGCAGTGGCGTGCGGTAATCGTATAGCGGATGTGCTTTCTATTCCATCAAAGCTTCCTGAGAAAAATCCTAAGCTCATTGGTGCAAAGGATGGCGCACCTGAGGTTGAGTTTGATCATGTCTGCATGACCTATGAGGGAGCGGCCGATGAGACACTCACAGATATAAGCTTTACAGTGCAAAAGGGGCAGACAATCGGAATCATCGGTGGTACAGGTTCAGGAAAATCAAGCCTTGTAAACCTTATCCCGAGGTTTTATGATGCCACAAAGGGTACTATAAGGATTCAGGGAAATGATATAAATGACTACGATGCAGTGCAGCTTCGAGACAAAATCGGTGTTGTAATGCAAAAGGCAGTGCTTTTTGCAGGAACGATAGCCGACAACCTGCGCTGGGGCAAAAATGATGCCACAGAGGAGGAAATGTGGAAGGCACTCGATATAGCACAGGCGACAGAGGTTGTAAAGGGCAAAGAGGGAGGCCTTGACTACATGATAGAGCAGGGCGGCAAGAACTTATCAGGCGGTCAGAAGCAGCGTCTTACAATTGCCAGAGCGGTTGTAAAGGATTCTGACATACTGATACTTGACGACAGTGCATCGGCACTTGATTTTGCTACAGATGCGAGTCTTCGCGCGGCATTAAAGGGCATGCATGGTGACAAGACAATATTTATAGTGTCACAGCGTACCTCATCTATCCAGTTTGCGGACAATATCATAGTACTCGACGACGGACAGATGGTTGGCTTCGGACCTCATGAAGAGCTGCTTGAGACATGCGAGACCTACAAAGAGATATATGATTCACAGTTTAAAAAAGAGTCGGATATGACCAGACAAAAGGAGGTGTAGAGTATGGCTATGGATAATGCGAAGATGAATAAAGCAGGCACAATCCGCAAGGTATTAAGCTACATGAAGAGATATATTCCTTTGCTTGTAATTTCACTTGCCCTGTCTGTTGTTACAGTGGCGCTTACGCTCTATTTTCCAATTCTCACAGGACGCGCAATTGATTTGATTGTAGGAAAAGGAAAGGTTGATTTTACGGCTATGACAGCCATCCTCACAAGAGCAGCAATAATAGTCGTCATAGCGGCAGCAGCCCAGTGGCTTACAAATATCTGCAACAACAGGATGACCTACAACATAGTGAGGGATATAAGGCGTGATGCATTTTTAAACATTGAAAAAATGCCACTTTCATATATTGACAGCCACTCACACGGTGATATGGTCAGCCGTATCATCACCGATGTAGATACATTTTCAGAGGGACTTTTGATGGGCTTCACACAGCTCTTTACAGGAATTGCAACAATAGCAGGCACGCTTATTTTCATGCTTACAATAGATGTGAAGATATCATGCATTGTAGTGCTCATCACACCTCTGTCGCTTTTTGTGGCAAGCTTTATCACTAAAAAGACATATTCCATGTTTCAGCTGCAGACAAGAACAAGGGGAGAGCAGACATCACTCATAGACGAGATAGTAGGAAATGAAAAGGTCGTACAGGCCTTCAACCATGAGGATGAGGCGCTTGAGCAGTTTGACGAGATAAATGACAGATTACAGAAATGCTCACTGAGGGCAACATTTTTCTCAAGTCTTACAAATCCGTGTACACGTTTTGTCAACAGTCTTGTGTATGCCGGAGTCGGAATTTTTGGTGCCATGAGTGCACTCACCGGCGGAATCACAGTAGGACAGCTTTCATGCTTCTTATCATACGCCAACCAGTACACCAAGCCGTTCAACGAGATATCGGGTGTCATCACAGAGCTTCAGAACGCACTTGCCTGTGCTGCTCGTATCTTCGAGCTGATTGAGGAGAAAAAAGAGATACCGGATGCTTCGGATGCGGTAACACTCGATGAGGCAGACGGCCGTGTGGACATAGAGGATGTTTATTTCTCATATGTGCCGGATAAAAAGCTTATCGAGGATTTCAATCTCCATGTAAAGCCTGGACAGCGCGTGGCTATCGTAGGTCCGACAGGCTGTGGAAAGACGACTATTATCAATCTGCTTATGAGATTCTATGATGTAAAAAGTGGAACAATTAAGGTGAGCGGACACGATATCCGAAAAATCACGCGCGAGAGTCTTCGTGACAACTATGGCATGGTGCTTCAGGAGACATGGCTCAAGAAGGGCACAATCCGTGACAATATCATAATGGGAAAGCCTGATGCCACAGATGAGGAAATCATTGCAGCAGCAAAGGCATCCCATGCCCACAGCTTTATCAGACGTCTGCCGAAGGGCTATGATACTGAAATCGGTGAGGACGGCGGCAGCCTTTCACAGGGACAGAAGCAGCTATTATGCATCACAAGAGTCATGCTCTGCTTGCCGCCTATGCTGATATTGGATGAGGCTACATCTTCGATTGATACACGTACAGAGATTAAGATTCAGAAGGCATTCCTTACCATGATGCAGGGCAGGACAAGCTTTATAGTGGCTCATCGTCTGTCTACCATCAGGGAAGCGGATATTATCCTTGTTATGAAAGACGGAAAGATTATAGAGCAGGGCAATCATGAGAGTCTGCTTGCAGCGGACGGATTTTATGCGAACCTCTACAATAGCCAGTTTGCATGAATATAGCAAATGAGTAAGAGAAGGCGACCGGCGCACGAGGGTGAATTTCCCGTGCGCCGGTCGCCTTAACATATTATTAAAAGATACAATGCAATCCACACTTACTGCGCTGCATCAGGAGCTACATACGAGTATGCATTGGACATCTTTGCAGCATTGTTTGTCAGAGTGACAGCCTCTCTGTAGTAGGCAACAACAGGAGTGCCCTTATCCACAGCGTTGAACAGCTGCTCTGCAAAAGCAGGCGGCACATTGATACATCCGTGTGAGCCGGAGGTTTTGTAAATTGTTCCTCCGAAGGTATCACGCCAGCTGGCATCATGGATACCTATATTGTAGGCAAACGGCATGAAATAGCTGACAGGAGAAGAGTAACCCTCACCGACAAGAGTAGCATTTCTCTGTTTGTAAACAATCTTGTATACACCATCTACGGAACCATTCTGACGGGCGAGATTACCTGATACGAAATCAGACTCCATCTGGAGAGCACCATCCTTGTAATACCACATGTGCTGCTTTGTGTAGTCAATCTCTATGTATGTATTACCTATGTCGTCAGCGCCTCGGTAGAGTGCTGTCTGCTCGTAAACAGGCTCTCTTTCCACTGGCTTGCCTCCCTCTAAATCGGAAAGGAGCTTGGCCTTCTCATTTTTCTTGCTGACTACCCATCCGTAGTCTCCACCACCTATTTCAATAGTGTCACCGGACGATGTCTTGAATGAGCGTTTGCGGCCGAAGGTGTTATACTTGGAAGCAAGCTGCTGGACATATTTAGTGACCTTGGCATCATCTATGCTCACGCTGCCGTCATCTGAGATGCTTAGCATATCAAGGATTTTGGCCGAGTCAAGCTTCTCGTCGGCACCTTCAATTTTGTAAGTGACGGTTGAAGCAGTGTATTTGTCGAGGGCTTCTTTTTCATTTTTGATTGTATCGCTTTCCTTTGTGATTTTTGGAGCTTCATAACAGTCATCACTTAAGCTAAGCTTTGGAAGCTCATTGTCCAGGGCATCCTTTACTTCGGCAAGGATGCTGTCATATATCGGCTTGCAGCCATTTTTCTCTTCAATCACATCGTATTTGCCGTCTTTTATCTCGATGTGGGCATCCTCCGGATTTTCAATGTAGTCATCACTGAAAATGTCAAGAGCCTTGAGCTTTTCCGCCAAAGCGGCATCGTCATATTTGGACGAACCCTTTAGAGTATAGTTTTGAGATTTGAAGAGACTGACAGGCCATGTAAAAGAATTCTGGCTTTTTAGGATTTGCTCCTCGTCACCATTTGAGACATATTCATAGGAAAAATCAGGTCCCTTAAGTGAGAAGCTGTTGCCTTTTCTATCAGTGATTGTGAGCAGATAGTCGCGGCTTAGGGCTGTATTTTTTTCTATTGCCTCTTTTGCGGTTTTCCCTGCGTATTTTACAGAGTTAATCTTTGTGTTGAACAGATAGTGGCTGCTAAAATAAAAGGCAAAGCCAAGATAAACAGCCAAAATCACGCCAAGCACAACAGCGCAGGTTATAAGTACTTTTTTCTTCATGTAAATCGACCTCCTTGGAGATATGCTGTTGCTGCCCACACCGGGGTGTAGGCGGCAGCTAAAATCAGTTACATTTGTGAAGATGTGACACATCCATATAGTCAGGCAGACCATTCTTGTAGGCTACAGCGGTTTCTCCCTGAATAAGTGGCTTTAAGTATTCGATAAGCTCAGGCTTCACATCATTGCCAGCATCATTGATCCACTCTCTTGGCACAGACTTGGCCTCGTTTGCGATATCCTTGATAGCAGAATATGTGTATTCTACCTGATAAGGATCATTTGAGATGCGCTTTAAGCATACCATTGATGCGGTCACACCATCTGCTGCAATAGTGACACCCTTTTTACCCTGAGCAAAAGATTCCTCGATATCGGTTAATGATGCAAGATGTGAGGCACAGCGCTGGAGCACATTTACCTCTACAGAGCGAACCTTGACACCGATGTTTTCTTTAACAATGAACTCAAGAGCCTTTCCGGCACCGCTTAGCTGCTGGTGTCCGAACTGGTCGCATGAGGCATTTGATGATGTAATGTATGAGCCGTCTGCGTCATGTATTCCTTCGGATACGGCAACTATTACATTGTTAGTGTGCGTAAGGGCTTCTTTTATATCGGCAACAAATTTGTCCTTGTCGAAATCCACCTCAGGCAGATATATGAATTGAGGCGCTGTATTGTACTCATTACGTGCGAGCGCGGAAGCGGCAGTGAGCCATCCTGCGTCACGTCCCATGATTTCAACGATTGTCACACTCTTAACAGCATAGATAAAGGTATCATGGGCTATCTCGAGCATGCTTGATGCGATGTATTTGGCGGCAGAGCCAAATCCCGGAGTGTGGTCTGTCATGCACAGATCATTGTCGATGGTTTTTGGAATCCCTATAATTTTCACATCACTGTTGATTTTTTTTGCATAATCGGATAACTTTAATACGGTATCCATCGAATCATTTCCACCGATGTAAAAGAAAGCCTTTACGGAGAGCTTATCAAACTGGTGGAAGATGTATACATATGGTGAATCATCATCCTTGTAATCAGGGAGCTTGTGACGGCATGAGCCAAGATACATGGCAGGTGTGGTCTTGAGCTTTTCAAGATTAGCATCATCTGCAAAAATATCTGACAGATTGAGATAATTCTCATTTAATATGCCGAGTATTCCGTTTACGGCGCCATAGCAGATATCGTATTTCTCGGAGCTTTTTACTCCTGCGATGACTCCTGCAAGGCTTGCGTTGATTGCAACAGTTGGGCCGCCTGACTGGGCGACGATACAGTTTGACTGATTCATTGTAATCTCCTTATTGTGTATTTTAACTATTCTCTTCTGTAAGAATAGTTATGGTATAATTTTAAAATGACTACTGAAGGCGCATGGCATATGCACCGCATAATCATATAGATTGTAGTATCAAACATTATTTTTAGCAAGGGTTAAAATGAAAAATATGAATAAATACGAAAATTGCTTATTGTGTCCCAGAAAATGTGGCATAAACAGAAGAACCGGACAAACAGGTGTATGTGGCGTTTCATCTGAAATAAAGGTGGCGCGAGCAGCACTTCATTACTGGGAGGAGCCGTGCATATCAGGAAAAAGAGGAAGCGGGGCAGTTTTTTTCTCAGGCTGCAGCCTGCACTGCGTGTTCTGCCAGAACAGGGAGATTTCTGACGGAAAAGAGGGAAAGGTAATCAGTAAAGAGAGGCTGAGTGATATCTTCATAGAACTTGCTGACAAAGGCGCAAATAATATCAATCTGGTCACACCTGGGCAGTATATCCCTGACATAGTGTGGGCGGTAAACGATGCAAAAAGCCGTGGCATGAAGCTTCCTATTATATACAATACGAGCGGATATGAAAATGTGACAGAGCTAAAGCTGCTTGAGGGCATAGTGGATGTGTATCTTCCGGATTTTAAATATATGGACAGTACGCTTTCGGCAAGGTATTCAAGGGCAAAAGATTATCCGTCTGTCGCAAAGCAGGCGCTTTCAGAGATGGTCAGGCAGCAGCCGGATGTCGTGATTGACGATGCGACAGGACTCATACAAAAGGGAGTTATTGTGCGACAGCTTCTACTGCCGGGACATGTGAATGATGCAAAGGCTGTACTTAAGTACCTGTATGATACATATCATGATCACGTATATATAAGCATGATGAGCCAGTTTACGCCGATTGCACTAAAGGATTATCCTGAGATAAACCGCACAGTGACAAAGAGAGAGTATGAAAGACTTGTTAACTATGCCCTCGAAATAGGAATCACGAATGCATTTATACAGGAGGGTGACGTGGCAAAGGACAGCTTCATTCCGGCATTTGACTGTGAGGGGGTATGATATTTACCGTTTTTCTTAATAAAATAGTAAGAATTGGCAGGCAAAAATGACTGGATTTTGTGACGCCGGTGTAGTACTATGGTTATGTGATATTTTTTAACTGTGAAGGTACTGAACAGTTACGATATTATGTTATTACTCACATCCCGGTGTGACAGACGATAATGTTTTTAATCACACAGGATACATTATTCAATAGAGGATACATTGATGAAAAATATAGGAGAACAGCAGATAATAATTGAATGTCCGAATACTATCTTTCATCTATATATTGACAGTGAGGATGAGCTTTCAAAGGTTAAGGTGTTTATGAACAATATAAAGCATGTTGATTCGATAAGTCTGCATGATATATACAACTGGTGCAACAGACAGCATTTGCAGTACACGACGACATTTAATTATGACAGTAAAATGACCTGGACAGAAATGATAAAATCCTACATATTTTACTTCAGACAGAAGCTTAGATATGTAAATAATAGTGATAGGATGATAGAAACATGAGATACCCTGAATTTCTAAAGGATAGAGGAACAATAGGCTTTGTGGCGCCTTCGATGGGATGTACAACAGAGCCGTACAGGAGTGCATTTGACAATGCCATTAAAAGGTTTCACAGCATGGGTTATAAGACGATAGAGGGACCTAACTGCAGGTGCGACAGTGGCATAGGTATCAGCAATACACCTAAGAAGTGCGCAGAAGAGCTGAACGAGAGCTATGCTTCTGTTGACAGTGATGTGCTTATATCATGTGGTGGTGGCGAGCTGATGTGCGAGGTAGTGCCTTATATTGATTTTGAGCGCGTGAAGCAGTCAAAGCCGAAATGGTACATGGGCTATTCCGACAACACGAATTTCACATTTTTGGAGGCTACTATTGCAGATACAGCAGGTATTTACGGGCCGTGTGCGGGCAGCTTTGGCATGGAGGTGTGGCATGAGTCACTTACCGATGCATTTAATCTGCTTTGTGGCAGGAAGCTTTCATTTACCAATTACCCTATGTGGGAGAAGGAATCGATAAAGGATGAGAATGCCCCGTTTGTGGGCTACAACCTGACTGAAAAGTCGTGTATCAGCTCTATTCCTGCGGTGGCAAAGGAAAGCAGGCTTACCATGAGAGGCAGGCTGCTTGGTGGCTGCATGGATTGTCTTATCAATCTGCTTGGTACATCGTTTGACCATGTAAGGGAATTTAATGAGCGCTACAGTGATGATGGTATCATATGGTTCCTTGAGGCTTGTGACCTTAATGTGATGGGCATGAGAAGGGCTATGTGGCAGATGAAAAATGCAGGATGGTTTTCAAATGTAAAGGGCTTTCTTATCGGACGCCCGGCGCACTTCGGAGAGGAAATGTTTGGCATAGACCACAGACAGGCGCTTTCATCACTGCTTAGAGAGTTTAATGTGCCAATCATCATGGATCTGGATATAGGTCATATGTCGCCGATGATGCCTGTGGTATGCGGAAGCATGGCAGATGTCAGCTTCGACGGAAGCAGCTTTACAATTTCGTATGATATAGAGCAGTAGATTGGAGGAAAAATGATTAGATCAATAAAGAAAAAAGCAAAGAGTATTGTATGTAGCGTGCTTGCTGCGGTGACATTGTTTACAATGAATCCGGCTGTATTTGCAACAGAGACAGCTACGCAGACTGATACAGTTTCAAGCGTTGATGTATCAGGCAGTGACGCAGCTGATAAGAGTAACACAGACAGTACTGCAGACAGTACAACGACAGCCGGCAGTGAGACAAACGACAAGGTGACCATCAGCAAAAATGATAAGCCATACTTAAGTCTTGGAGCAGACCTCACACCGGATCAGAGAGCGACAGTGCTTGGATTTATGGGAATCGAGCTCACTGATCTGGACAAATACGATGTGGTCTATGTAAATAATGATGAGGAGCACAAGTACCTCGATTCATACATCAGCAAGAGCGAGATTGGCACAAGGTCACTTTCCTCAGTGCTCATTACAGAGGATAAAAAGGGTGCGGGTCTTAGTGTTTCCACACACAATATCAATTACTGTACGGTAGGAATGTACAAGAATGCGCTTGCCACAGCAGGCATAGCTGATGCTAAAATCATAGTCGCAGGACCTTTCCCTATTTCCGGAACGGCAGCACTTGTAGGCACACTAAAGGCATACGAGGAGATGACAGGCAAGAAGCTTGACGACAAGGTGACAGACGCAGCGATGGATGAGCTTGTCACAACAGGAGAGCTCAACAAGAGCATTGATGGCGATTCGCAGGATATCGAGGCAATGATTGCAGACCTAAAGAAGCAGCTTGCCGATGGAAGGCTCAAGGATGAGAGCCAGATAAAGGATGCGATAAAGGAGGCTGCAAAGGATTACGACCTGAAGATTTCTGATGATGATATTGCAAAGCTTACATCGCTTCTTATGAAGCTTAAGGATGCCAATATCGACTGGGATTCAGTCATCAATCAGGCACAGGACTGGGCATCAAAGCTTGGCGATAAGATAAATGACCCGGGCTTCTGGGAAAAGATTGGTAACTTTTTCATGGATTTATGGGATAAGATAAAATCCCTGTTCAGCTAGAAAAAGCTACAGGAGACAGTAAGAAAAAGCAGAATATGAATCAGACAACTCCCTGAAACGTAAGCACAGGCTGCACGTTGAAGGGAGTTTTTATATTATGATTAAAGGGTCAAAAGGTATCATCGATGCATGCTTGCATGCAATTCGATGTATACCTTAAAAAAAAATAATAAATTTCTGCCGAATACATTGATACAAAGGTCATATTCTATTATAATTAAATGGATAATAGATTAATGTAAACAATGCACATAAGAAAGATGGGATTTGATGATAAAGATAAATAAATTTCTGGCAGCCTCTGTCGTTACATTGTCATTAGCCGCATGTGACCTGGCGCCATACAGCAGCATAGCAGTCTATGCGGATCAGGCGGCTAAGGTTGTGTGTGATGAGAGATACTGGGTAGCGGCGAGAAGCGGACCGGGAACAGAGTATGAGCTGGAGCACAAGCTTTCAAATGGCAAGGATATTACTATTCTTGAGCAGACCACAGGTGCAGACGGCAAGGTGTGGTACAAGGCAAAGTACAATCTGGCAGCAAATAATGAGGAGTGTGTCAGCTATATAAGGTCTGATTTTGTATCAGCAGGTACCGGCACAGCTGCATCAGACAATGCGCAGACAGGGGATGCTTCGGCAGACACCGGCAATGCGGATGCCATACAGCAGAATAATGAGGAGCAGCTTGCCCTTGCAACCGCATCGGGAGCATATGCTACAGGTACGATTACAGGTGGCAATGTGTATGTCCGCAATGCAGCAGGCACATCCGGCACTACCAAGGTTGTCTCACTCAACTGGAACCATCAGGTTGACATAATTGGAGAGACCAGGGTAAACGGTGTGGTCTGGTATAATGTCAAGGGTACTTTAAACGGCAAGGCATTTACGGGCTGGACTATCAGTACATACATAAAGGTGACATACAATAATAGCGGAGACAATACCGATTTTGTCACGGCTATGAAGAATGCAGGCTTTCCTGACAGCTATATTCCAAACCTTACAGCTCTTCACAATAAGTATCCAAGCTGGACATTTGAGACTGTAAATACAGGTTTGAATTGGGATACGGTGATTGAAAATGAAAGTGTAAACGGACTTAATCTGGTATCCAAATCAGCAGACAATGCCAAGAAATCCACAGCTGCAGGAGCATATAACTGGTCAACAAATACGTGGGTTGAGTACGAACCGGGATGGGTGTCAGCAAGCAGTGCCTATATTGCTTATCTCATGGATCCAAGGAATTTTCTTGATGAGACCAATATTTTTCAGTTTCAGAGTCTGGCATACAGTCCGAATGAGGCACTTGAAGGTGTTCAGTCCATAGTAAAAGGCACATTTATGGAGGGAACAAAGACCTATTCCAACAATGGTGAGAAAATCAATTATGCAAGCACATTCATGGATGTGGCAAAGAGCAGTGGAGTAAGTGCATACCATATAGCATCGCGTTTAAAGCAGGAGCAGGGACAAAAGGGAACGAGTCCTCTTATTTCGGGTACATATTCCGGATACGAAGGATATTATAATTATTTTAATTTTAATGCAACCGGAAACACGAAGGATAAGATTTATAAAAATGGTCTGTCTTTTGCCAAGAAGCAGGGCTGGAATACAAGAGTAAAGTCCATAAGCGGCGGAGCTGTAAAGGTGGGCAGCAATTATATAAATAAGGGTCAAAATACACTGTATTTTGAGAAGTTTAATGTAGTAAATAAAAGCTCGCTGTATTTCCATCAGTACATGGGCAATGCCACAGCGGCTCTTACTGAGGGACAGAGTCTGGCTAAAGGATATTCAGACAAGAATCAGGCTTTTGTATTTAAAATACCTGTATACAACAATATGCCATCGTCAGCAGTGGGCTTCGATAAAGCTGGCGATACCAATAACTATCTGCAGTCGCTTGCGATAAGCGGTGTAACACTCACACCGGCCTTCAATGGAGCGACAACAAGCTATTCAGCAGTTGTTTCAAATGCTATAAGCTCAGTGACTGTTTCGGCAGATGCAGTTTCAGAAAATAGTGGTGTTTCAGGCACAGGAAGCTATTCGCTTGCTGTCGGAAATAATACAATTAAGGTAAATTGCAAGTCGCAAAGCGGTGATACAAGAACATACACTATCAATATAAACAGGCAGGCGGCATCTGCAAATAATGCAGGTGGCAATAATAATCAGAACAATAATAACCAAAATAATACAGATGTAAACATAACATCAGGTAAATACAGTATAGGTACTTATATTACAGGCATTGAGCCTGGAACCGGTGCAGCTGATTTTGTGAAGAATATAGCAGTATCAGCATCAGGTACTGTAAAGCTTCTGACAAGCTCAGGCTCAGAAAACAGCGGAAAGGTTGCAACAGGCAATAAAGTGGCTGTTTATGATGCTTCGGGTAACCTGAAAAAGACATATGATATTGTTGTATATGGAGATATTAATGGTGACGGTGCTGTAAATGCCCTTGATATGATTAAGCTCAACAGACATATTTTAGGAAAGGGAACACTCACAGGTGCTTATCTGGAGGCAGCTGATGCCAACAGAAAGGGCGATGGTGGAAATGCCCTTGATATGATAATCATGAACAGACACATACTGGGCAAATCAAAGATATCGCAGAATTAGAAATGTGAGGAAAAATATGAAGAAATTATTTGGATGTATATTATCACTTGTTATGGCGGTGATGCTTGTTTTCACACCTGCCGAGCATGTATATGCGCAGGGACTTGGCCTCAGTGTCAGCTCAAGCTCTATAACTGTTGGAAAAACAGTTAAGGTGACTGTTTCCATGCCGTCTGGATATTTTGGCACTGTAGTTATCTCAAGTTCTGACGAGGGAGTACTGAGTAACGGAGGGGATGGTGTGGCCAATATTGGTGACGCCGCAGGATATCCCACATCGCAGTCATTTTCATTTACGGCGAAGGCTGCAGGAAGCTGCACTATAAAGGCATATTGTACAGTTGTAGGAGATGCAGAGGCCAACGATGCCGGAGGTATAATTACCGGTGCCAGCACGAAGGTGACGGTAACAAGTGCTTCATCAAACAACGATTCAAACAGCAACAAGGATAACAAGGACAATTCCGGCAGCAATACCGGCAATGACAGCAATGCAAATAAAGATAATGAAAACAAAGAGGAAAAGAAATCCTCAAACGCATCTCTTGGTTCGCTGGTTATCTCAGCAGGTACGCTTTCACCTGAGTTTTCTGCTGCGACAAAGGATTACACAGCTACGGTAGATTACAGCTGTTCAAGCCTTGCGGTTACAGCAAATCCGGCTGATTCCAAGGCGAGTGTGACATCAGTCACAGGCAATGATTCACTTGAGGTTGGAGAGAATACGGTCAGCGTTGTTGTGACAGCAGAGGACGGCAGCACAAGCACATACAATATAGTTGTTACCAGAAGAGCCGAGGATGATCCGGAGAATGCAGATAAGCAGGATAACTGGAAGAAGTTCGATATAAATGGCACAGAGTGGACTATGGTAAATGACATTCCGGAGGATGTTGTTCCTGAAGGCTTTGAGCACTCAAAGACAGTGATTGACGGACTTGAATACAATACCCTTCATGGCACCTTTGGCGATGTCACGCTTGTGTATTTACAGTCGGAAAGCGGCAATGGGCTTTTTGTATATGATGCAGCACAGAATGCAGCATATGAGTTTGTCCGTATCAATTCAGAGTCGCATTTTATAGTGGTTTTACTGCCTAAGGTGGATGATGTGCCTGAAGGATATAATGAGATATCGCTCTCTATAGAGGGCAAGGGTGTGGCAACAGCCTACCAGACCAAAGTCGAAAAAACCGATGATCAGACAAAGGATTTTTACCTCGTATACGCTATGAATGACAATGGTGAGAGTGGCTGGTACACATATGATAGTGTAGATGGCACATATATGAGAACCAAGCTCAGTACACCTACAGTGGCACAGGATGAAAACGATACAACAAAGAGCGAGCTTGTCCCGGGAATTGCCAATAAATATCTTGTTTTAGCTGCAATACTGGTTCTTATTATCATTATTCTGTTACTGTTGCTTATTGTATCAGCTGTGAAAAACAGAAAATATAAGGCAATGGACTATCATGATGACGATGATGATGTAGATGATGCAGCAGAAGATGTATCAAATGAAGCTTTGGAAGAAACAACTGATGAAACTGCGGACGAGATAGCAGATGAGCTGGAAGAAGAGGTTACAGAAGAGCCGTTAGATGAAGTGGCAGAAGAAGCTGCAGAAGAAACAGCAGATGAAGCTGTAGAAGAGCCGGCAGATGAAGTCGCAGAAGAAACAGCGGAAGATTCTGCAGATGAGCAAAAGATGGCTACGGATGAAAATATATCAAATGCATCCTATGTCGGAAGAACCGTAGAAATTACACCTGATTCTAAGAAAGCTGTTGAGAATGAAAACTCTGAGTTTGATTTAAAAGACGATTCAAGGCAGGAAAACGTTTCTGACACAGAAAACGATGCTGATGAGGATGCTTTAAAGAATCAGCTTCAAATGGCACTTGATGGCTTTGTCAATGAGGGAAATAAGCCGTCTGAGACTATAGACAGCAGTGCAAAGGATGATAATGAAGATGACAGCGAAGATGATGATTTGCAGTTCATCGACTTAAATTAGTGAATATGACTGGAGGATATGACTTGAAACCATATACAAGTAAGGCTAAAAAAGCAATAGATTTGGCTGCACGTATATCAAAGAAAATGAATTACAGCTATGTTGGAACAGAGCACATACTGGCTGGCCTTATAAAAGAGGGCACCGGTGTGGCAGCTGAGATTCTAACAGCCTGCAATGTGGAATATGATAAGCTTATTTCGATGATTGAAGACCTGATTTCACCGGGGGATAACATCGAAGTGATGGACAGGGATGGCTATTCACCAAGGACACAGAGAGTATTGGAGCGTGCATCGGAGGAAGCCGATAGATTTGAGTGCAATGAGATAGGTACAGAACACTTGCTGATGGCTATAGTACTGCAGGGAGACTGTGCAGCTGCAAGACTTTTAAACACCATGGGTGTTAACAGTCAGAAGATGTTTATAGATATTCTTGGTGCGATGGGTGAGGATCCGTCTGCATACAGGGATCTGATGAAAAGCTACGGTACATCATACAATTCTGCGACTCCTGTATTAGATCAGTATTCCAGAGATTTGACAGATATGGCAGAGGCAGGGCTTCTTGACCCTGTTATAGGCAGAAAAAAGGAGATGGAGCGCGTTATCCAGATACTTTGCCGCCGAGGCAAAAACAATCCATGTCTGATTGGAGAGCCGGGAGTGGGCAAGACCGCTATAGTAGAGGGACTTGCACAGGATATAGTCAGTGGCAATGTTCCGGATATTCTTTTGGGAAAGAGACTGGTTTCCCTTGATATGTCCGGGCTTGTAGCCAAATCAAAGTATCGTGGTGAGTTTGAGGAGCGTATCAAGAAGGTGATAAGCGAGGTTTCAAATGCCAAAAATGTACTGCTTTTTATTGATGAGCTTCACACTATAATAGGTGCAGGAGGAGCAGAAGGCTCGTTAGATGCATCTAACATATTAAAGCCTGCGCTTGCCAGAGGCGAGGTACAGGTAATCGGCGCCACTACCATAGAAGAGTACCGCAAATACGTGGAAAAGGATGCTGCGCTTGAGCGCCGTTTCCAGCCGGTGATGGTTGAGGAGCCGGGTGTGGATGAGACAATAGAGATACTCACAGGATTAAAGGGACTCTATGAAAAGCATCATGGTGTCATCATAACAGATGAGGGCGTGAAAGCAGCAGTAAGCCTTTCTGCACGATATATAAATGACAGATTTTTACCTGATAAGGCGATAGACCTGATGGATGAAGCGGCAGCCAGGATAAGGCTTAAGAATCTGACATCATCTGACGAGCTGCTTGCACTGAAAAAAGAGATAACAGATAAGCAGAACCAGTTGGAAAATGCTTTGTCGAAAGGAGATCTCGCAGCTGCCGGTGCGCTTATGTCAGAAAAGAAAGTGCTTGAAAATAAACAGCAGAAGCTTATCAGAAAGAACCGTCGCACAGGAGCCAAAAATCAGCCTGTAGTCGGCGAAAATGAGATAGCGGATGTAGTATCGGGATGGACCAAAATACCTGTAAATAAGCTTACAGAGTCAGAGGCAGGACGACTTGCAAAGCTTGAACAGATACTTCACAAGCGTGTAATAGGACAGGAGGAGGCTGTTTCTGCTGTCGCAAAGGCAGTCAGACGAGGCCGTGTTGGTTTAAAGGATCCTAAGAAGCCGATTGGCTCATTCCTGTTTTTGGGACCGACAGGAGTAGGTAAGACGGAAGTGTCAAAGGCGCTTGCTGAGGCTGTCTTTGGCAAAGAAGATGCCATGATACGTGTTGACATGTCAGAGTACATGGAAAAGCATAGTGTTTCAAAGATGATTGGTTCACCACCGGGATATGTGGGCCATGAGGAGGGCGGACAGCTCTCGGAGAAGGTCAGACGCAATCCTTTTTCTGTTATACTGTTTGATGAGATAGAAAAAGCACATCCTGATGTGTTCAATATACTTTTACAGGTGCTTGATGATGGTAGAATCACTGATTCACAGGGACGCACGGTTGATTTCAAGAATACAATAATCATCATGACATCAAATGCAGGAGCTTCTTCTATTATAGAACCAAAGCGCCTTGGCTTTGGCGCTGGTGAGGATGAAAAGCAGGATCACGAGCGTATGAAGAACAGTGTCATGGAGGAGGTCCGCCGTATATTTAAACCTGAGTTTTTGAACCGAATCGACGAGACTATTGTATTTAGAGCTCTCAACAAGGATGACATGAAGCATATAGTGACACTTCTTGTAAAGGAGCTTAAGAAACGCTGTAAAGAACAGCTTGATATAGAGCTCACAGTGCGCGACAGTGCAAAATCCTTTATCGTGGATAAAGCCTATGACAGAAAATATGGCGCAAGACCTCTTAAACGAAAACTTCAGGAGGAGATTGAAGACCGTATGTCAGAGGATATTATTACCGGCAAAATTAAGCGCGGCAATAAGGTAATAATTTCTACGAAAAACAAACAAATTTCATTGACTGTTGAGTAGAATTGGATTTATAATTAATATATCAATATAGCTACGGGAGGATAAAAATGGCTGTAATAAGTGAATTAATCCGTACTGAGGAAAACGGAAAGCTCAGCTTCGGAGATTATACATTGGCTGCAAAGGCAAAGCTTGACAATTTTGAGAAGGATGGAGATATCTACAAGGTAAAGACCTTTAAGGAGATTACAAAGCTCGAAAGAAACGGACTCTTTGTATACGAGTCTGTTCCGGGAACAGCGGTTATGGATTTCGAGGAGACTGCTGATACAGTGACATTTACTGTGGAGGGACCTGAGGATGCTCAGATTACCCTTGGCCTTGAAGAGGAGACAGAGTACGAAATTGATATAGCTGGAGCTGTTGCAGGTACTATGAAGACAAATCTCGGCGGCAAGCTCAGCTTAAGCGTAGAGCTTGAGGGTGTTGATTCAGTCGATATCAAAGTATCAAGAAAATAGAGCATATTTTTAGCCCGGTGAAAGCCGGGCTTTTTGTATTTTATAAAGGAGAACAATATGGCAAAAGGAAAGACCTCTGTATTTTTCTGCCAGGAATGTGGTTATGAATCGGCAAAATGGATGGGACAGTGCCCGGCCTGTAAGGAATGGAATACATTTGTAGAGGAAACCGTAGATAAAAAGTCGATAAGTTCGTCGGGAAAAGTAAAAAAAGAATCAAAGGCGGCACAGGTTCTGCCTCTTTCGGCAGTAAAAAGCGAGAAAGAGGAGCGTATAGTGACAGGTATAGCCGAGTTTGACAGAGTGCTTGGTGGAGGAATTGTGAGGGGGTCACTTGTGCTTGTGGGAGGAGATCCGGGTATAGGAAAATCCACGCTTCTACTTCAGGTATGCAGGGAACTTTCACAAAAAAAGGTGCCATTACTTTATGTGTCAGGTGAGGAATCCCTGCATCAGATAAAGATGCGTGCCGACAGACTTGGTGATTTTACGGATTCACTGGAGCTTTTATGTGAGACAAGTCTTGATATAGCAAAGGACGTGATTCAACGAAAAAAACCGGAGGTTGTTGTAATAGATTCCATCCAGACTATGTACAATGAGGAGATAGCGTCGGCACCGGGCAGTGTCTCACAGGTCAGGGAGACAACCGGAGTGCTTATGCAGCTTGCAAAGACTCTGGGTATTTCTGTTTTTATAGTAGGACATGTGACAAAGGATGGTGCGGTTGCGGGGCCGAGGACGTTAGAGCATATGGTTGATACTGTGCTTTATTTTGAGGGTGACAGGTATGAGTCGTACAGGATACTTAGAGGCGTTAAGAACAGATTTGGTTCGACCAATGAGATAGGCGTATTTGAAATGAAGGCGGAGGGACTTGTTGAGGTGGAAAATCCGTCGGAGTATATGCTTAGCGGTAAGCCCGAGGGAGCATCAGGATCAATTGTCACATGTTCCATAGAGGGAAGCCGCCCGATACTTCTCGAGATACAGGCTCTTGTATGTCACAGTTTTTTTAATAATCCAAGGCGTACAGCAAATGGTACAGATTATAATAAAGTAAATCTACTCATGGCGGTCCTTGAAAAAAGAGCCAACCTGTCACTGTCAGACTGTGACGCTTATGTGAATATAGCAGGCGGTATAAGGATGAACGAACCCGCGATAGACCTTGGGATAGTGCTTGCAATCGCATCAAGCAAAAAGGATATTATAGTGCGTGAGGATACCATATGCTTTGGAGAGGTAGGCTTAAGCGGAGAGGTACGCGGAGTTACCATGTCCGAGCAGCGTGTGGCTGAGGCAAAGAAGCTTGGCTTTAAAAAGTGTATTGTTCCCAAAGTGTGTCTTGCAGGAGTGTCGCATATTAGTGGAATTGAGATTGTCGGTGTGGCAAATATCAAGGAAGCGATAGAGGCTGTCAGATAGTAATTGCGAGAATTGTATATAATAAACAGACAATTTAGAAAATTTGTGTTTTTTAAGGTAGTTTTACTACTTTAATTAATTGCAGAAAATCCGTTGACATATGTGTGCCGGGATGATATTATATCAAAGCTGACTCGCGGGACACATTGAGTTGTAGAGCTTGTGAGTTGCATTTTACAGACATGACTTTATAGATATTGCTTTGAAAATAAGTTGAAAAAGTTATGAAAAAAGTTCTTGACAAATGCAAAACATTTTGATAGAATAAACAAGCTGTCGCAAGACAGAGAACTTAAAACAGAGTTCAAAAAAATAAAAAAGTGCTTGACAAACGAACAGCGATTTGATAAAATAAATAAGCTGTCGCAAGAGAGCAAAACAAAGAACATTGATAACTGAACAGTGAGAAACCTTGAAAGATTTTGAGAATCAATCAGAACGCTTCAATGAAAATTGAAGACCTTTAAAACAGTAAATTCAGATTCTATCTGAATGAACGAATTAGCCAAGTTTAACTTGACTGAGATCAACTTTTTAACATGAGAGTTTGATCCTGGCTCAGGATGAACGCTGGCGGCGTGCTTAACACATGCA
>ERZ780198.304-NODE-304-length-56939-cov-13.613793_pt1 | contig 56939 bp, 55 predicted proteins | sample MGYA00510979_ERZ780198 | MGnify/ENA primary metagenome ERZ780198 (study PRJEB29588, sample SAMEA2158039) | human gut metagenome | biome: human gut; feature: human-associated habitat; material: faeces | place: Denmark | collected 2008/2010 ...
ATACAGGACGTCTAGGGCGTGGCCGACCTCACCGTCGAGCAGCAGATCGAGCGTCCGCAGCTGACGCTGACGCCCCGCCGCGAGATGCTGGCCCGCTACGGCATCACCCTGCCCCAGTTTGCCGAGTACGTCAACGCCTGCCTGGCGGGCGAGGCCGTGTCGCAGGTCTACGAGCAGGGCAAGTCGTTCAACCTCACCGTCCGCCTGCGCGACGACCTGCGCGACCAGGCCTCGAAGATAGGCAACCTGATGATTGACACGGGCGACGGCCGTCAGGTGCCGCTCAACTATGTGGCCGACATCCGCTCGTCCATGGGCCCCAACAGCATCAGCCGCGAGAACGTGAAGCGCAAGATTGTCATCTCGGCCAACGTGGCCGACCGCGACCTGCGCTCCGTGGTGACCGACATCCAGGCCCGCATCGACGCCGACATCAAGTTGCCCGAAGGCTACCACGTGGAATACGGCGGCCAGTTTGAGAGCGAGCAGGCGGCCAGCCGCACGCTGCTGCTGACGTCACTGATGTCCATCGTCGTCATCTTCCTGCTGCTCTACCACGAGTTCCGCAGCGTCAGGGAGAGCGCCGTCATCCTCATCAACCTGCCGCTGGCCCTCATCGGAGGTGTCTTCGCCCTGCTGCTGACCACCGGCGAGGTGAGCATCCCGGCCATCATCGGCTTCATCTCGCTGTTCGGCATCGCCACGCGCAACGGTATGCTGCTCATCAGCCACTACAACCACCTGCAGCGCGTGGAAGGCTACTCGCTGCACGACAGCATCATCCGCGGCTCTCTCGACCGACTGAACCCCATCCTGATGACGGCCCTCAGCAGTGCGCTGGCCCTCATCCCGCTGGCCCTGGGCGGCGACCTGCCCGGCAACGAGATACAGAGCCCCATGGCGAAGGTCATCCTCGGCGGTCTGCTGACGTCGACCTTCCTCAACGGGTTCATCATCCCCATCGTTTATCTGCTCATACATACCAAGAAGAAATGAAGAAGACAATAATCATCTGTGCATGCCTTGCCCTGGCGGCAGGGGTGCACGCCCAAAGCGGCATCGAAGCCATCCTCCAGCAGGTGGAGGCCAACAACAAGGAACTGCAGGCCAACGTCCGCACCACGGAGGCACAGAAGCTGGAGAACCGTGCCTCGAACAACCTGGCCGACCCCACCCTGTCCTACGCCCACCTGTGGGACTCGCAGGACAAGAACATCACCGTGGGCGAGCTGGTCATTGCCCAGAGCTTCGACTTCCCTTCGCTCTACGTCAGCCGTGCCCGCCTGAACCGCCTCAAGGCCAACTCACTGGACGCGCAGGCCAATGCCCAGCGGCAGACCATCCTGCTCCAGGCACAGGAAGCCTGCCTCGACATCATCCACCTCAGCCGCCAGCAGCAGCTGCTGGACGAGCGGCTGAAGAATGCCGAGGAGCTGGCCGCCTACTACCGCCGCCGTCTGGAGACGGGCGATGCCAGCACGCTGGAAACCAATAAAATCAACCTCGAACTGCTGAACGTGCGCACCGAAGCCCGCATGAACCGCACGGCCCTGGACAGCAAGCTGAAGGAACTCACGGCCCTGAACGGCAACGTGTCGCTCGTTCCCGGCCGCCCCATGCCCGACGGCCCTGCCGCCGCCACGGCGCAGAATCTGGGTCTGACGGACTATCCTTCCGTTCCCCTGCCTGCCGACTTCGGCCCGCTGTGCGAAGAGCTGCTGGCCTCCGACCCAGCCCTGCTTTCGCTCCAGCAGGAGAGCCAGGCGGCACAGAAGCAGCTGTCCGTCAGCCGTCAGGGCTGGCTGCCCGGCCTGGAGCTGGGCTACCGCCGCAACACCGAGAGCCGCCATCCGCTCAATGGCTTGGTTGTAGGCTTCTCGTTCCCCCTCTTCCAGAACCACGGCAAGGTAAAGGCCGCCCGTTCGCAGGCCCTCAGTGCCGACTTCCGCGAGGAGAACGCCCGCCTCAGCGCCAGCACCGCCCTGTGGCAGCTCTACGACGAGGCCTGCAACCTCCATGCCTCCATGCAGGAGTATGCCGAGACCTTCGGCCGCCAGCAGGACCTGAAGCTGCTGCGTCAGGCACTGGACGGCGGCCAGATCAGCATGATCGAGTACTTCGTCGAAGTCTCCGTCATCTACCAGAGCCAGGCCAACCTGCTGCAGCTGGAGAACCAGTATCAGAAAGTGATGGCTAGAATCTATAAGAGCCGGCTATAAGATTCTTATTTCTTCCGGCAGGTAGCCGCTACGGATGCGCCACTCCTGCGGATAAAGGTTGTTGGCCCGGTTGCCGACATTCTTCACAAAGCCAAGAGGAAAATCCCGATAAGTAAGCAATACAAAACCGCGAGGGGCCGTGCCCGAAAGGGTGACGGCCTCTTTACGTAGATAAGCAATGGCCGTCGGATAGTCCACCTCTTCGCAAGCAAAAGCTTCACGGCGAAGCAGGCTGCTCATGGCCAGTGCATGGGCAGGAACGCAATCCTTCCCTTTCGTCTCGGCCAGCGTCACGCCGGCCTGCAAGATGCGCACATGCTGCCTCAGCGATGAAAGCACAGGAAACCATGCCGTAGGGAAAGCCGTCAGCGTCTGTCCTTCGAGGATCAAGGTATAGCCTTCGGCATCACGCAGCCAGCCTTGTACCGCCTCCAGCTGCTCCTTGCCGAATGCAGACGGAGACGAAGCCTTACCACCGTTCCCCTTTTTCCCTTTCTGTTTGCCCGAGGCCAGTTTATCCGCATTCGTCCGCCTCATCTGCGCCAACTGCATGCCATCCGCCTCTTCTTCATCGCCCGCCTTGCGCAGCACGGCCAGGAAGAATCCTTCACCCTGCGTCTTGTGTGGCAGGAATCGATACACGGGAAAATCTTCCCCCGCCAGCAGATTGCCGGTGATTCCCCATCCGGCAGGCACATCGAGCGGCAACACCTCCGCTCCCAGCTCGTCGCGAATCCAGCGTACATTCTCCTCGTTCTCCTTCGTGTTATAGGTACACGTGCTGTACACCAACAGTCCGCCCGGCTTCAGGCAGGGCCAAATATCCGTCAGGATGCGCCGCTGGCGTTGCCAGCAGATTTCCACATTCTCCGGACTCCACTCCCCAATGGCTGTCTCGTCCTTGCGGAACATGCCTTCGCCCGAGCAGGGCACATCGGTCAGGATGCAGTCGAACAGATGTTCCAGCGGGGTAAACTCCGCCGGATCGCTGTTTGTCACTACGACATCGGGATGTCCCCACTTCGTCAGGTTCTCCGCTAGCACCTGCACCCGGTTGCGCATCACCTCGTTGGCCACCAGCAGGCTGCCCGCAGGCAACAGGCTGCGCAGGTGGGTCGACTTGCCGCCCGGAGCCGCACAAAGATCAAGCACCGCCACTGCCCGCTCCGGCAGATACCGCCTCACCGCCTGCTCCACAAACATGGACGACGCCTCCTGCACGTAGTAGCCCCCGGCGTGGAACAGGGGGTCGAAGGTAAACGTCAGACGCTGGTCCAGGTAGCAAGCACCGGTAGCCCAGGGAATCTCTTTTAATGAAGAATGAAGAATGAAGAATGAAGAATTATCCCACTTCTGAGGGTTCAGGCGGATGCTGACGGGTTGTTCGTCCTCCAGCAGGGCGGCGGAAAAACGATTGTATTCTGCTTCGCCCAGCAGGGCACGGGTATAGTCTACAAAAGAGGCGGGTAATTGCATGGCATATCTCTTGAAATGTTCGGGTACAAAAGTAAAGAATTTGAAGGGAAGTTCCTCTCCTTAAATCACAGATATTTTTCCCTGACTGGAAAAAAAGATTTCCTTAACTGGAGAAAAAAGATTGTCTGACTGGGAAAAAACAAGCCATACCGCTTTTGACGATATGGCTTGACAAACAAAACAAACAATTGCTTATTACGATTAATAAGCTATTCCCGTCCCGCTTCTCCAAGCCCGGACAGGCAGGCTCGCCTCACGACGATTTCTCTTTGCGACGGCTTCAGCGTTCCTGCAGAGCCGCACGTATTTTTTCGTAGGCTGCGTCTTTCAGCAGCACCGTTTTCTTTCCGTCCAGCAGGTAGAGCGAGGGCATGGCCTTCAGGTCGTAGAGCGCCCCCTGCTTCACCGTCTCGCGGTCGGTGCCCACCGTCCAGCCCCGGGGCATGTCCGGCAGGGCCTTGCGCCACGCCTCTTCGTTGCCTTCGGTATAGACGGCCAGCACGCTCAGCTGGCCACTCTGCACCGCTGCGGCCAGCGACGCATCGGCCGCCATCTGCTGCAACACTTCGTGGCACGACTCACATTCGGGGTCGTAGAACACCAGTAGCAGGCGGTCGTTCTTCGCGGGCGTGGCGGCCAGCGTGTGGCGCGTGCCGTCGGGCAAGTAGTAGGTGAAATCCGTGGCACGGTCGCCCGGGTTGTTGCGCCTCACCAGCTCCAGCTTGAACTGATACGACGAGCGCACGGCGTCCGTCTGCGGCAGCACGCCGAGCATGGTCTCCAGGTACAGCCCGTAGAGTGCCTCGTTGTAGAAAGGCGAGTTGGGGTTGAAGAGGTAGTCGTCCGCCGTTTGGGTCAGCACCTTGCGGGCATGTGCCTCCCCGATGAAGCCCGCACACCAGTTTTTCAGACTCTCGCGTGCCAGTTTCTCCGAAGTCGTTCCGTCCAGCAACAGGGCGATGAAGTTCACGAAGCCCTGCTCCGTCACGTCGCGATTGTTCACCAGGGTGGTGTCGGCAAAGCTGAACTGGTCCCAATAGTGGGTGAGCAGCCAGGCTTTGCGGGCTTCCGGTTCCGTCAGGGCGGCGGGGATTTCGGGGAAGGGGAACTGTGCCTGCTGCTGTACGACGGTAGAGTCCGTACGGGTACGTTCCTTTGCCTCTGCCGTGCCCGGCTTGGCACGGCAAGAGACAAGAAGGAACAAAAAAGATCCAATCAGTAAATAATTATTCATCAACAACAAATTTATTTCCCATTAACATCCCCTACTGGAGTAGTAAATCCATAACCTTCATCAACATCACGAACACAACGGATACGATATCCACCAGAAATATCAGCTTCTTTACCCATTTCACCAGGACAATAAATCAATGAAGAACGGGCAAAGCCATAACGAACATCCTGTTTGGTAAATTGTGTACAACAAGTCGCAGCACCGTTAGTAGAACAACTATTCAGTAATCCAGCTGCATGCATAGCCGTCATTTCTATCAAATTAGGTACACGCCAGCGCGTATAGCCTCCTTCCCTATAATTCCAACATGGATTTTCAATTGTCCCGTCATTTGAATAATAATCTCCTACCGTTCCCACATATCCAATAATATTTCCAAGTTTATATGTATCATCCAAAAATCGTTCAGCTACATAAATACCTTGATAATAACTGTTTGCATTACCATCCTCATTATGACTTCCTAACTGAGATGTACGTTGCCGATACAAACTCGGAACCAAACGATTTCTAAATTCCAATACAATAGGTTCATTACCGCTTTTAGGATGAGAAACAAAGGTAGCATCAGACTTGACTCCATTTATCGAAGAAATATCGCGATTTTCCGTATTTCCCGAAGCATCCGGCAAATTCCTAATGCAACGGATAGGAAGAGGGCGCTTAACATACCATGGATTTTCACCTGATGAAGTCGTTTCTTCATTATTATATGATCCTTTCTCTATAGCCCAAAAAACTCTATAATTATCACCACTACTTGTATAGTATAATGAGCCATTAGAAATCTCATTATAAGGATAGCCCGTAAGTTTATCTTTATAACTTGTAGACACTGGATCTTTTAATTCAGTTTTATCACCGATGTAAAGCCTTGCCGCACTCGAAATAGCGGTGGCACCAATACCGATACGGATATACTCATTAAGCGAAGCAAGATACCAGCGTATCTCATTTTCATCTATTTTACCATTACCATTTAAATCTCGATTCCGGGACATACAAGCTGAATAAACACTTTTTGCAGTATAAGCATTAAGACCATTTGTTCCATCCAATTTATGGGTTTGATGATCGGTACCAACAGACCTTATCCAACCGTTATTAGTACTACTGATATAATCAGTCCAGTCAGGTTGAGACGAAGCCCCTATAAGAATTTTCTGGTTCTCACGTCCATCATCAATTGATAAATTTACCTTGGATCTCGGCGTTCCAAAAAAGAAAGTCAATGGAGTTTCATTATACGTTTCAATGCCAAACGCATTGAGATTAGTTGCACGGTCATTATAAAATGTCTGCATGGAAAGCTGCGAAATGTAAGAATGGATTTTGCTGTAAGAACTATTGCCATCATTCGAAGTCTGCGTGCTCATGGCAATAATCATCTCACGAGGAATCTTGTTGGTCATGACACTCCAAGATGTTACTTTCATACCCGTCAACGGATGGCGCAGATAATAGTACTCATTGACAAATGCTGTAAAACGGGCTACATAGCTAGTACCCACATTAGTAATGATAATACCATCCTCATTTCTACGATTCGTTGTAATCGATTGATTGTTATAAATAGACTTTATAGCTTTACCCATCGCAACAATCACATCATAAACATCCATCAAATACTGAGCATTTTCTGTGGCGTTCCCCTCATAAAAATCAGAATTAGCCATTTCATCAAGACTTTCACGAGCCCAACTTGACATACCGGGATAGGCAGCAATAGAGGTACCCGTCTGTGGCCAGAATTCTATCCATTTATAGTCAAAGCCTTTGGTGGGTGTAGCACTGCCATCCATATTTCCATTCAAAATATCAGCTTTGGCTTGCGCTTTATCTGTAGCTTTTACATAAATCTCATACGGTTTCAATGAACCGCGTTTATTCACTACTCCATTGGCATTATGATCCATTGCTTCGGACTGGATAACAAGCACCAGTTGGTTGGCAATGGCTTCATCAAGATCATTATCAGACAAATTTTGTTTACGCAACTCCTCCACAATATTCGACAGATTGTACTCCAAAAACACTTGTTCATAGTGGGCGTCAAGATTGTAGCTGTATTCTGTGTTGGTTTGGTCGTAGACAGAACCTTCCGCACCCGGCTGATTTTCGTCACTTGTTGTTGCTTCTACAATGATATTATCCACACCAAGCACTGACATTTTGTACGTGTAGCTCACATTGCGTTTAACTGTGAAATCATTATAATTAGAGCCACTCTCCTCACTGAAATCACCCAAATGGATGGTATACTCCACATTGGCGGTAACATTATTAATTCCATCTCGACCACTGTCTCCCTCGTATGTTCCACTGATGACGACAAAGGTGCTATACTGCGGGGCATAATTCCAATCCTTTGAAGCGGCTGAAGCACCACTTGTACTCGTACCTTCATCATACCATTTCTCGCGATCGGCGTATGAAGTAGCTCCGCTAGCAGACGGCTGCACATTCTCCGGCATATAGAAATTGAAAGAATATTTTCCACCTTGTGCAACACCGATGATTTCAGAAGCGGTGTGTATGTATTCCACATTCTCTATTCCAGTGGTAAAATCCAATACTGACTTACCCTGCAAATCGTTGATTGCATAAGTTTTGGTGGGAATATTATATACCCGGTAAGAAGCAGGTGTAAAAGTTCCTTTAGCACCAGTGGGATTCGCTGCAATTTCAAAGTTAATATGCGCCATAGCCCGCCTCAGCTGTAAAATTACCGTTGTATTCTCAATCCCATACGTACCCGTACTAATCACATCTCCCTTTGTGTTAAACACAATACCTTCGTTCCAACCGGATATTAGCATCTGCGACTCGCCTGTCATGTGGAAAGGCGGTGTGCTATCCGGAGTTTTGGAATCAGCTATCAAATCGGAGTCCAAATTAACCACCAAAGTTTTCAGTTCATTAAAACTTATTTTTGAATTGTATCCTTCGGTCAACTGGTCGATAATTCCCTCCCAGAAACCGCCTTCGGCAATATTGGCCAACGCCAGCATCTTCTTGGTGCCACTGGTTGTGCTGAAAGACACATTGTAAAGACGGTTTCCATTTTCAATCTTGCTACTCACAATTTTAAGTGACGTATTCCCATTATAGTTGGTTGCTACGCTCTCAAATGTACCGTCATTGCGGAAAATGAAAACTACCAGATCACCCACGTCCGACAAATCGCTCCCGCTCGCCTTCGTATCCACCGTTACATCTGCTACCGGAGCACCGGAAAGCGTCAAGTTGACAGTTATGGGTACCCCTTCCACTACGTTGTTTGTTTTTACCAGGTCGTCGTCAATACAACCAACAAGCATCAGGGCAGTGGCAATCACGGCCCCAACCCCAGTATATATCGTATGCAGTATCTTTTTCATAAACTTCCTCCTGTATTTGAGTTTTTATTCAAAACTGGGTATCTCCATATCAGCTGAATCCCAGGTATTCACTTGGATGAAAAAATCCTCCGGTGTCGTGATATTCTTTTTAATTGTAATTGCAATATCAAGCTCGGTGCCACGCTTTATTTCAGAGAGACTGCCAAGAGTTTTTATATCGAATTCCTTGTTAGAAGAAGTTCCCCATGTCGCATTCAGCTTATAATCACCTCCCGTATTCTCATAGAAATAAGCATAAACGGTGCTTTTGCCCGGAGTGCCATTGCTTTCGGCTGGAATCGTCATTTCACCCAAAGAAACAGTTCCCTCCGCTTCAGTAGACAAATTCTCTCCTGCAAATAACGGCGTAGAAGTCATATCTACTCCCGAAAGGCTAATGCCACTCACCGTTTGCTGATCAGTCGATGTATTTTCAATCGTCAGGCGAACCTTTGCTACGGCAAACTGAAGTGGAATTGTTACATCACCTGTAGCTTCTCCTACATTAATCTGTGCATGTGCAGTCTGAGGGATATAAGTTTCACCCAAATTCAAATTAGCAAGAGCATCCTCAGTAAGAGATATATTTTCCAATTGTTTCACCGTAATAGTAGCCCAATCGCTAGTATAGCCAACACCACTCTCATTTGCAATCGCATAAAAATCAAATAATTCCCCTCCCTTTTCAATTGTCAGCTCGCTAAAAGTAATGGTCTTACTTGTCTCGTTTTCCGCAATATCGTACTTCACATTATACAATATATCATTGTCACTTGCACGCGCCACAATCACCCGCAACGTCCTCATGTGTTCGTACATTTCGAGGGCTTCGGCGTCGGTGTCCGAACTGCCACTGATGGCTCGCGTCGTAAACGTCACCTGTACCGTTGCCTTCTCTTTCGCAGCGTAATCATCCTTGATGCAAGACACGGGAAGCAGGGCCAGCAGCAGAAGCAATCCGGCCAGTTGTACACTGTATTTCTTTGTCAGTTTCTTCATAATTCTATTCCTCCCTTCTACATTATTGCCAGTCTGGAATGACGTCTTCCACGTACCATTCCGGAAGCTTGATGGTTACACCCGTTTCTATAAATTCTATTCGGATGGGCAAATAGGCTTCCTGTTTGGTTACGTCTACATATTCTTTGTAACGGTTTAAAAAATCCAATATGTTGACACGAACCAATTCTTTCCCTTCTGAAGTACACAGCACCAGTTCGTGTTCGCAATGGCTCTCATGGAGTTCACCGTTGTAATCCATGCGGAATAGGGCGAGGTCGCTGGTGTGATAGATGCCTGTCTCTAAGTCGTAGAACAGCTCGGGATAATAGGTGCCTTTTTCGTCCAGATTGATTTCATTGTTAAAAGAAGTCTGTGCGTTGGAGTTTTCGATACGCACATTCAGGGGCATTTCGCCGCGCGTCGCAGGAGCCGGCCAGCCCACAATTTCGATGTCCACATCTACGTGCGAGCTGTAGAGCGTCACCGTATCGCGGTACATCACATAGTTTCCATCGGGCATCACGAATTCCTGCTGCCCCATGTAGTTGTCGTCATGACTGGTCACCGGATCGGGAGCTCCCCAATTCGGATCTTGAATATAGATTTCGTCAAAACTGGTCGATGACTCCAGATTGACAACTTGCGTATGGTCGTACGCATTGCCCACGGCTACTACCTTGTAACGTTTGCCGGGGGTCAGCTTGAAAGAAGGTACGGCTGAGAAGTTTTTCAGCTGGTCCTGGTTGTATGTACCCACTCCAAGTATATGTCCACCCTCGTCGAATACATAGAGGTCTACTTTGTCCATGTATTGGTAGAGCACATCCTTGTCTCCATCTGCCAAATACTGGAAATAGATAGTCACATTATGACAATCTTCCAGCTCATCTTTGATACAACTGGTCACCAGGACAGGAACCAGCAGCAACATCCATACTATGTTCTTCCAATGTTTCATTGCAATAGTTTTTAGGATTGCCCTTAGAGGGCGATTGTTAAGTTTCATTTTTTTAAAGGTGATAACACTCACGTTTCACCTTTTCTTACAGGACTTTCTCCTGTGAACAGTTTTATCAACCGGGCGGCAGGTAAGGCCAACCGCCCGGTTGGATATCATCAGTTATTAAGGAATAAATTAGTTAGAAGAGCCTTCCCAAACGGCATCAATATCAACAATAGACCAAGTAGCTTCTGTTACGGTTACAACTACACCATACAATGTATTACCACCTTCATCACCAAAGATATTACCATCAGCCAATTCTGCTTTTGTTATGCGATAAATCTTGCCGTTTTCAAAAATAACTTCCTCTCCTTCTGCATCAACATATTTTTTAATCATTGCGAAGCGAGGAGCAGGACGCGGATCTGTAGAACCTACAGAAGTATCAAAATAAATCTTGAAAACAGGATTTTCAGCACCGGCATAAAAATTGTAAGCAAAAGCATCGCCACCAGCAGGCCAAGTTCCGGCTAAGAAACTACGTACAGATGCTTCACCCGGAATCGCGTCTTTCAGTACAGCAGTGAAACCGGTTCCCAAGCTTTTCCCTTCAGTATCTCCATCCTCATTCCAGCAATAATCTTGTGTTACTGTAGCGTCAGAATACTTGTCATTTGTTTCCGAATAGGTTCCACCTTTCGTATACAAATTATCCATGTAAGCACCGGCGATAGTCAGCGTAGTGTATTCGCAAACGTCATCAGGCTCACCTGCATGAGTCACGTGAGTGATTCCTGAAACTTCCAAACGTGCGACAGGAATAGCCATATTAACGGATGCTGTATATAACTGATAAGTTTTGTTTTGATCACCTTCTTCGGCACCTTGCTCAGTTTTATCGTCATTAGCAATCACCGGTGAATCAGTATCTCCAGTCAAGGTAAAGTCAGTTGTTTCACCGTATGCAGGGATAGATGCTGGCGCACTTTGTAAAGCAGTAGTTTCTATTGCAGTAGAAGCATAAGACTTCTCTCCACCGTTTATAGAAACCGTTATCAGCCCTGGCTCAGTCACATTCCAGAATTTAAGCGCTGTCGTGTTTGAAACATCGTCAGCAGCAATCGTAATAGTTTTAGGAGTAGCACCTCCATTAGGCACACCACCAGTTACGTCAGACGCTTCATACAAAGAAATAGTCAAATTACCAGTAATAGGAATAGTCGTTGTTCCAGCTGTTCCTTCAGTAGGATCTGTAATAGTTCTCGTCAATGCCGGATTAATTAATTTTACACTAACCACTCCAGTTCCATCAGGAAAACTGTTATTCACAGCATCTTCCTCATTACTACATGCCGCAAAAGCCAATCCGGCCAATCCCGAGCATAAAAAACTTGTTCATTTTCATAATCACAAATTTTAGTTAATAAATATCTATATGTTTGATCTCTCTGATTTCTCAAACTTATTCGCTGAACAGTTCTTTGGCTTCCTGTAGCTGTTTCAGGTTGCCGGAAGCATCGCTATAGCCGGCTTTGACCGCCCGGGCAAAAGTTTCCTCCGCCTTGTCGGCCTGTCCGCTCTTATAGTAGGCCACGCCCAGCAGGTTGAGCGAAGCTCCCTCCGTTGCACCCTTCAGCAGGGCGATGGCTTCGTCGTAGTGTTCCGTTTCGACTGCAGCCAAGGCGGCGTTGTTGCGGGCTGCAAAGTTGTCGGGATAGGTACGCACCGCCACATTCAGGGCCTTACGATAGCCATCGGAGTTGCGTCCATAGCTGTCGGCCACGCGCTGTATCTCTGCCACACTGAGCAGGTCGGGACGGGTCTTCAGCACTTCTTTGGCTTCTTCGAGCGTGAAGTTGCGCACGTTGTACTCGATGCGGTATTCGTTGCGACGCAACGGAGCATAGAGCTCGTCGATCAGGTAACGGTAGTCGTCGGGCGAAAGCTGCTGGCGGATCTTCCACTCGCAGTCGTCGAGGTTGTCGCCGCATTGGTCGATGGCTTCCTGTACCTTGGCACGGGCCGGCCACCCTTCGGCTTGCTTCACCTGAGCCACAAAGCCGTCCCAATCCTCGCCTTTCCAGGACACGTGCCACAGTTCCTTTTTCAGTTCGGGATTCTGTTTCTGCACGTAAGCGGCAAATGTCTCTGCACGCTGCTGGGAAAGACGCAGGTTGTAGGGCATCGAGCCTTCGGGAGACGCATAACCGGTGACGTAGACGCCCGTCACGGTCAGGTTCAGATTCCGCTTCACCGTTTCGAGCGAATGCTGTACACTATCCAGCTCGGCACGGTTCTTACGGAAGTTCGGCAACACGTTGTAGCCGTTTACCGGGTATTCCAGACGGGCCATCTTTACCTCTGAACGCCGTTTCACTTCTTCCTCTTCAGGCTGTACAAACGGAGAAACCACGAGCACCGGATCCTGATAGGGCAAGATGCCGCCTGCGGCCAGCACCTCATCGCCTTCGGAGCACTCGGCACAGCCCGTGACATAGCCGCGCAGCTCCAGGCGTCCGTTCACCATCCAGCGGTTGAAAGGCACCTCGGTAGTATAATCTACCGTCTGCGGCTTTCCATTCTGACGCTTTATGCGCACAAGCCCCTCTTCTTCTGAAATAGTGCCTAAAGCGATCTTACGTTCAGTCACCTTATTGCGAACTTTGCCTTCCAGCACCACCGGCTTCAGCTCCATCTGCTGACTACCATCGGCCGATACCAAAACCGGCACCAGCCGCAAGGTCTGCTGACGGTTCAGTTCCACAGCGTCCAACCGGATGTCGGCACTCACCCGAACACTACGCCCGACCTTCTCCACCTTACTATTTTCCAGCGTCAGGCTTTCCAGGTAATGCGTCTGCCCCAGAATAGCCATCGGACATGCCGCCAACATCCATGCAAAGAATATCATCATCTTTTTCATATTCTTCCTCCTTCCCTTATTTAATAATGTATATCAGAGAAACGGCAGCCTTGGTGACACCCAGGTAGTTCTTTTTGCCGCTATCTTTCCATTCACCGCATTCAGGGCACTCGTACTTGTCGTAATGAGCGCGTATATAGCCGACGCCGATGGCAGCCTCGATGCTCCAACGTTTACCCAACAGCCACTGGTAACCATAGACCAGACCGGCGCCAGCATACCAACCTTCGTAGCGGTAGTTCTCCAGGTTCTTCCAGAGTCCGAACGGCATCTTGATACCGCCCCAGTTGTACTGTCCGCCCAACAGATGGGCACCGACAAAGTGGCCGTTAAAGCGTTCGCACAGCCAGTAGCGGGCTTCGGGCTGAGCCAGCCAATGTTTCCACTTCTTGTTGTCGTTGAAGGTCCAGCCGTTGTAGTTGGCAGACAGATCCAGCGTCCACTTGGGGGCAAGGCCGATTTCCGCACCCAGGTTGACCGTTGCTGTCGCGTCGTAAAGCAGGTTGGTCTTGACAGCCCAGTCCTGAGCCGACAAAGAAATGCTGACAAACAGCATCCATAAGAACAAGATTCGTTTCATATTTTTCATTTTTATAGCACGATTTCCTTCAAATTCAGTAAAAAATATCTTTTCTGTTACTTTGTAGGTAACATTGATTTAAATCAATGGCGTAAAATTAAACTTTTATTTACAGACAAACAAACAAAAACTGGATTTTAACATTAAAATTTTACAGTTCGATTATAAAGTTCATACTTTTTCTTTCGCCTGCCCGAAAGAAAAAGATACCAAAAAGAAAGGAACACAGCTGCACTTCCGGGACTACTTCGGACGATTTTCAGGCTAAAAGACAGGAACTCGCTACGCTCAGACAGCCAGTCCTTCTATACGCCTGAAAACCGCCCTCCGCTTCACGCCCCTACTGTGAGGCCGGATCTGCCTGCGGACGGGAACCGCCTCCCATAAATATAGATATTGGCTTTGCTAAAGTGCCTGTTTACGCGGCTAAAGTAGATGTTTATGACGCTAAAGTAGATGTTTACAAGTTCTCTTCCAGATTCTGCCTTCAAGGCTTCACACGAAGCATAAAACACTGAACAGCAACCGAATGAAGTGAAACGAGATGTATTTCACACTGCTTTCACAGTTACAGGAGGGAAAATTGTCGGTTTCACTACAAGCTATTGACACACAGCTTCTTGTAGTGAAGTTTCATTGAAAGAACTTTTTTCATTCCGCGTGAAAGGAAGAAGAGTCTTGAAAAACGTCTTTCACCGTTACCTACAAAGTAACCGTATCTGCACATCTTTCCCGAAACGTAAAATAATCTCCTTTCACCAAATTACAACCTGATTATACGGTTGTCACCTAATTGGGGGACACTTCCACCCAAAGGCATAAGAAAAGCCCCAAGAGATCAGGCACAAAATACTTGTGAAAGAATCTCCCGGTTCATCTGTCCGATACGTTCGTCTGTATGCCGTTTGAAATAGGTTTCAGTAACCTTTACAGATGAATGGCCCATGGCAAACCTGTTTTGCAGGTAGTTCTGGAAACTTTTCAACCAAAGAGGGGTCACCTCACAAAAAGAAAGAGGAATGCTCCCGGTGAAGTCGAGCACACGACGCAGCGTACTGCGATAGACGTGTGCCGTGCCGGGACGTCCCTCTTTCTCCAATTGGAGGATCAGGGCGGCCATACAGGCCGTCAAAGATTCTTTTCCTTTTTTCATAAGCTTCATGGGTTACGAGTTAAAATCCAAAGGAAAAATAAGGAAAAGAACTGAGAATGAACGAAGATTCTCCCATTTTTCTTTTGCAGGAGAATCTGTATCAGCTTTCACGCATCAGTAACTGATCTTCACTCCCGCAAAATAGGAACGGGGCAGACCGGGACCGTAGATGTAGCCGGAGTCGCGCAGCTTGCCCTGGTCGAAGTCTTTCTGATAGGCATTGAAGAGGTTCTGCACGCCGGCATTCACCTGAAGGGTGATATCCTTGTAGAGGGTGAAGTCGTAAGCGGCCTTGAGGTTCATTTCCCAGAAACTGGGTGTAGTCTCGGCACGGTCTTTCTCGATGTAGCCGGCACGGTGTTCCACCAGCATGCTACCCGTATAGGTACCCGACAGGGCGATGCTCAACGGTTTCACGGGACTGTAGGTCAGGGTCATGTAGCCATAGGTGTCGGGCGTGCGGAAGATGCGTTTCTCCAGAGGAACGGTTTCGTCGTCGCTCCACTGGCGGGCTTCCTTGTATTCGGCCTTCTGCAAGGTGACACCCGCCTGAAGCTGAAGCGTAGTGAGCCAGGCCAGCTTGCCTTCGAGCGTCACGCCATAGACACGGGCTCCCTTCTCGTTGTAGCGTTCGTTCTTCAGGATGCCGTCTTCGGTACCGATTTCGCGCAGGGCAAACACGTCGGACAGATTGGTGTAGAAACCTTCGACCAACAGATTGCCCTGCAAGGCGCCCCAACGGTGGTACAGGTCGGCCGAGAGACTGACGCTGCGCGACTTCTCTTCACGCAGGTCCTTGGCCAGCTGGATCATGGATACGTTGCCACCCACGTTCTCGACATGCAGGTCCTCGTCGAAGGCCTGCGGGGCACGGAAGCCCACGGAGTAGGCGGCACGCAGGTTGATGTCCTTCGTGGGATTGTAGCGCAGGTTGACACGCGGACTGAAGATGACGTGGTCTATCAGATTGTGCTTGTCCAAACGTCCGCCTACAAGGAAACTCCAGTGGTCGTTCTTCCACTCGTTCTGCAGGAAGGCGCCGGCGATGCGCACCGTCTGGTCGATGTAACGGTTGTAGCCCCACATCTTGTCGTGCATGGCATCCTGGTTGTACTCCACACCACCCGTCAGGTCGGCGGGCAGGAAGAGGCAGCGGTCGAAGTGGTAGACGTACTGCGAACCGACTACCCACGTCAGGTCTGTAGTGGCACCGTAGGCATTGAGCGAATGGTCGCCACCGTAGTAGCTGTCGCGGTCGATGTGCTGCATGGAGGCGTAGACATTGACTTTATGTTTTTCGTTGGGCGAAAAGTAGTCGAACTTCACGCTACCGCTGTTGATGCTGTGCTCGGTCTGCTCGGTGATGTCGGTCTCGTGGGGCGGACGGTCGAGCAGGTTACCGCCACGGCGGAACTCCTGCAGATGGTGGTACTCGAAGGTCAGCTTGGAGTAGGTACTGGTCTTGAGGAAGGAACGGAAGCCTACGGTCTGGTTGCGCAGCTTGGGCAGCTCGGTGAAGCCGTCGCCGTCGTAGTCGAAGCCGCTGCGCTGGCGGTTCTGCCCGAAGACATAGATGCCCGCCTTGTGGTTGTCGGTCACCAGCGAGGCGTTCATCGTCGTATTGTTGTCGAACGCAGAGAAGCCTCCTACGCCCATAATCGTATGTCCCAGTTGGGCGGAGTTGCGCAGGGGCTCCTTGGTGATGATGTTGATGGTACCCGCAATGGCCGACGCACCGAAGAGGGCCGAACCGCCTCCACGCATCACTTCCACACGTTCGATCATGTTGGCCGGTATCTGCTCCAACCCGTACACACCTGCCAAAGCACTGAATACGGGGCGCGAGTCTATAAGAATCTGGGTATAGGGACCGTCGAGGCCGTTGATGCGCACCTGCTGGAAACCGCAGTTCTGGCAGTTGTTCTCCACACGCACGCCGGGCTGGAAGTTCAGTCCCTGAGCCAGCGTGGTAGAGTTGGTCTGTTCGAAGAGCTTGAAGTCCATGACGTTGACCAGCGTGGGGGCCAGGCGTCGGGTCGTCTCACTGCGGTTGGCGGTGACCACCACGCCGTCCAGCGCCACGAGGTCTTCCTCCAGTTCGAAATTCTCTTCCAGCGTGACGCCCTTCTTCAGAACGACTTCGCGTATCAGTGTCTTGTAACCTACGGAACTGACTTGCAACGTAAAGCGGCCTTCGGGCAGATTCTTCAGAAAATAGTGTCCGGTGGCATCGGTCAGGGTACCGATGGTGGTTCCTTTCAGGGAAACGGTAATATAAGAGAGGTGTTCTTTGGAATGTTTTTCCAATACATGTCCTACGATGTTGGCATCCGAACTCTTCAGTTCTTCGGCCATAAGAGTGGCGGGCAGCAATGCGCACAGCAGAGCCACCACAAGAAAGATATATTTTTTCATGTGTCTTCTATTTTAATAATTTGAATAAAGGAAATGATAGATGCATCTAAACAGATGCTCACCACAGATTACATCAACAAGAGAAGACACAAGCGGGAGGGGCGCGCAAACGGATGCCGTCGTCCGGCCGACGCAGGCAGAGGCACGACGTACGCGCCACAACCAGCAAGCCCAACAGGGCACAGAAGCAGGGAACGGCAACCAACAGCACAGGAACGGAGGAAGCCACATAGTGGTCGAGGAAGAAAATGGTCTCGGCCTGGCTCTCGGTGTGCTGATGACCGGTTTTGAAGGGATGCGAATGCACAATGATAACTCCATTCACCACATGTGAGTGGGTGAACAGCGTAACTCCTCCCCAATACGCCAGGAACAGCAAGGGAAGAAAATACTTCATAATGCGGCGCAGTTTCTCCAAAAGCGTTTGTTTATGATTGATTGTGGCGGCAAAGATAATGGAAAAAACAGAAGCTATTCGAAGAAATCTGAAAAAAAAGTCGTCTCTTTGCAACCTGGCGGGATAGATGTTCCGTCTAACCAACAAAGAAAACAAAAAATAAGCAACGAATAAAAGACTGACGAATATGAAACGTATCCTTATCCTACTCGGCCTGATGGCCGCCACCAGCCTGGGCATGCAGGCCGAAAACAGAACCGTGACCGACACCGTAGACGGCAAGAAACGCGTCATCGAACTGCAAGACACCGTGATAAACGGGCAACAGACTACCGACACCCTGAGCATCACTACCTACGAAGGCACCGACTCCAGCGAAGCCGACAGTGACAGCACCTACCGCCACCGCCACGACAGTAGCGGCCTGCAATGGGTGGGCTTCAACTTCGGCGAAGACGCACCGGAAACAATTGTTGCCCTGACAGCCATCATCTTCGTGTTCGGCTTGCCCGCGCTGCTCCTCTTTATTATCTTCTATTTCCGTTACAAGAACCGAAAGGCCAAATATCGCCTGGCCGAACAAGCACTGGCAACCGGACAGCAGCTGCCGCCCGAGTTCTTCAAGGAAGGCGAAGGCAAGGATCTGCGCAGCCGGGGCATCAAGAATATCTTCCTGGGCATCGGGCTCTTCATCTTTCTGTGGGCTCTTACAGGTGAATTCAGTCTGGGATGCATCGGGCTGCTCATCATGTTCACGGGCTTCGGACAGGTAACCATCTACTATACCCAGCCGGGACAAGACGACGGCAAACCCTTCATCCGCATGGAACGCGATGAAAAGACCGGCTACCGCTACATGAAAGTGGGCGGCATCGAACTCCGCGACCAGACAGAAAAGAAAGACACTCCCGACGCCGAAGACACAAACAAACCGAAAGAATGAGCCAACTCAACGACATATCGCTGATTGCACAAGTCGTGATGTTCCACAACAACCGCGCCTTCGACCAGCTGGTCAGGAAATACCAGTCGCCCGTGAGGCGCTTCTTCCTGAACCTGACCTGCGGCGACAGCGAACTGAGCGACGACCTGGCGCAGGACACCTTTATCCGTGCCTACACCAGCCTGGCTTCCTTCAAGAACCTGTCCAGCTTCTCCACCTGGCTCTACCGCATTGCGTACAATCAATATTATGACTATCTTCGCAGCCGGAAGGAGACAGACGATCTGGACACGACGCGGGTAGACGCCCAATGCAGCGTGCGCCAGCCAGACACGGGCCTGCAGTCGGACCTGCACCGCGCACTGGCCACGCTGAGAGACATCGAGCGAACCTGCATCACCCTCTTCTACCTGGAGGACCAGAGCATAGACAAGATAGCAATCATTACCGGATGCCCTACGGGAACCGTAAAAAGCCACCTTTCGAGGGCCAAGGAAAAGATGGCGACGTACTTAAAACAAAATGGATATGACGGAAAATAATGACAAGTTACTGGAAAGCTTCTTCGCCGGACAGCGACAAGAAGTGGCTGACAACGGCTTCACACGCCGCGTAATGCGCAGCCTGCCCTACCGTAGCAACCGCCTGGCACGCTTGTGGACAGCCGGAGGATTTACGCTGGCCGCCGTACTGTTTGTTCTGCTGGACGGAGTGCAACTGGTGTGGGACACGCTACGCGAGACATTCACCACCACTCTGGAAAACGGCATGGCGCAGACAGACCCCAAATCGCTGGCACTGGCCGTCGTGGTACTGTTGTTCCTTATGTACAAAAAAATAGCTTCTTTGGCTTAAAAACAGCTTTTTTTCCTATACTCAGAACAATATTGTCCATGAGATGTTATATCTTTGCCCCCGCAAAAAACCAAAATGGCAAAGAGAGTTTTTATATATCACTTATTACTGACAACGGCATTATTATTCCTGACTGGACATACCGCTGCCCAGACTACCCCAAGCGACAGCATCGTCATGCACCGCCTGAAAGACATGGGCGCTCCGCTGACCTACAATAACCGGGTAGAACTGCTGATGAACGGCGATGAGAAATTCACCGACCTGTTCGAAGCGATCCGTGGCGCACGCCACCATGTCCATCTGGAATACTTCAACTTCCGTAACGACTCCATCGCCGGTGTCCTGTTCCGACTATTGGCCCAAAAGGTGAAGGAAGGCGTAGAAGTACGCGCCCTGTTCGACGCTTTCGGCAATCTGTCGAACAACAAACCGCTGACCAAGAAACACCTGAAAGCCATCCGCGAGCAGGGCATCGAAATCGTGAAATTCGATCCCTTCACATTCCCTTGGTTCAACCACGCCGCCCATCGCGACCACCGCAAGATCGTGGTCATCGACGGAAAGATTGGCTACACAGGAGGGATGAACGTAGCCGACTACTACATCAAGGGTCTGCCCAAGATCGGCGAATGGCACGACATCCACGCCCGTATCGAGGGTGATGCGGTCCGCTACCTGCAAGGTATCTTCCTGACTATGTGGAACCGCGAAACGGGACAACACATCGGCGGACCGGAATACTTCCCCAACACGCCCCAGCTGCCGGACAGCATCGCGGAGGAGATCATGATCGTAGACCGTACCCCCCGCGAGACGCCACGCTCCATCAGCCGTGCGTACACGACTTCCATCCGTGAAGCCGACAGCCTGATACGCATCGTCAACCCCTATTTCGTGCCTACCAAGTCCATCAAGGAAGCCATCAAACATGCATTGAAGAAAGGAACAGAAGTGGAAATCATGGTTCCTTCGGTATCCGACGTACCCTTCACGCCTGAAGCCGCCTTCTACATCCTGCACAAACTGATGAAGAAAGGTGCCAAGGTGTATCTGTTCAACGGCGGCTTCCATCACTCTAAAGTAATGATGGTGGACGGTAGCTTCTGTACCGTGGGGACAGCTAACCTGAACAGCCGCAGCCTGCGCTACGACTACGAAACCAATGCCTTCATCTTCGATCCCGAAACGACGGCTGAACTGACGGAAATGTTCAACAGAGACAAACAGAACAGTACGCTGATGACGCCCGAATATTGGAAAGAACGGTCGGCGTGGAAGAAGTTTGTAGGATGGTTTGCCCATCTGTTCACACCGTTCCTCTGAAAAAATCCATCCCGCAGGTTCTTCTTTCTTTGCCTAAAAAGGTTACCTTTGCATCCAAATAAAGAAGTTACGCCATGAAACAATATTTAGACCTGCTCAACCGCATATTGACCGAAGGCGTTGAGAAAAGCGACCGTACCGGAACAGGTACTATCAGCGTGTTCGGCCATCAGATGCGCTTCAATCTGGACGACGGCTTCCCCTGCCTCACTACCAAGAAGCTGCACTTGAAATCCATCATCTACGAACTGCTCTGGTTCCTCAAAGGCGACACCAACGTGAAGTACCTGCAGGAGCACGGCGTGCGCATCTGGAACGAATGGGCCGATGCTGACGGTGACCTGGGACATATCTATGGTTACCAGTGGCGCTCGTGGCCCGACTATCAGGGCGGCTTCATCGACCAGATCAGCGAAGCGGTGGAAACCATCAAGCACAATCCCGACTCACGCCGCATCATCGTGAGTGCCTGGAACGTGGGCGACCTGAACAACATGAACCTGCCGCCCTGCCACGCCTTCTTCCAGTTCTACGTGGCCGACGGACGGCTGAGCCTGCAACTGTACCAGCGCAGTGCGGACACTTTTCTGGGCGTACCGTTCAACATCGCCTCGTATGCCTTGCTGCTACAGATGATGGCACAGGTGACGGGCCTAAAAGCGGGCGACTTCATCCACACGCTGGGCGACGCACATATCTACCTGAACCACCTGGAGCAGGTGAAACTGCAGCTGACGCGCGAACCGCGTCCCCTGCCGCAGATGAAAATCAATCCGGACGTGAAGAGTATCTTCGATTTCCAGTATGAGGACTTCGAGCTGGTAAATTATAATCCGCATCCACATATTGCAGGCAAAGTATCCGTTTAACACCCCAAAAACGAAAAAAACATGATCAGCATCATAGCCGCCGTAGACCGCCGCATGGCCATCGGCTACCAGAACAAACTGCTCTTCTGGCTGCCCAACGACCTGAAACGCTTCAAGGCACTGACTACGGGACATACCATCATCATGGGCCGCAAGACCTTCGAATCGCTCCCCAAAGGCGCCCTACCTAACCGACGCAACATCGTACTCTCGTCCAACGCTGCTACTAGCTGCCCGGGTGCGGAAGTTTTCACCAGCCTGGAGGAAGCCCTAAGCCACTGTGATACTGACGAAGAGGTCTATATCATCGGCGGCGAAAGCGTCTACCGACAAGCCCTGCCGCTGGCCGACCGGCTCTGTCTGACAGAGATAGACGCGGAAGCTCCGCAAGCGGATGCTTACTTCCCGCAGGTACAGCCTGAGATATGGCACGAAAAAAACAGGGATGTTCATCCTGCCGATGAAAAACATCCCTGTCCGTATGCCTTTGTAGACTATGTCAGGAGCTAATGCCTGACAGGGTCACTGATTCCACTTCGCTCAATCTTCTTCCTGATCTTCGTCTTCGATCAGAATCGGCATCTGGCGCTTAATCACTTCGTGGAAGGAAATCAACGTTTCCGTCCGCGCCATACCTAGCGGCTGCAGTTTTTCCTGAATAATATTCTGCAGGTGACGGTTGTTGCGTGCATAAAGCTTGATGAACATGTCGTACTTGCCGGTAGTGATGTGGCACTCCACAATCTCGGGAATATTCTCCAAAGCCTTGATAACCGCATCTGACGATGAAGGATCTTTCAAATAGATACCGATGTACGCACACGTTTCATAACCGATCTTTTCGGGATCAATAATGTATTCCGATCCTTTCAGTATTCCCAAATTGGTAAGTTTCTGTATGCGTTGATGGATGGCTGCACCTGATACATTGCAGGCACGCGCCACTTCCAGGAAAGGGATACGAGCATTGTCAGCTATCAGCTTCAGTATCTGCTCGTCCAAAGTATCCAATTGATGATGTCCCATTTTTTAAATTCTTATAATTATAATAATCCAAATTATCAGGCTGCAAAGTTAGCATTTTTTTCAGCAAAAAAGAGCGAGATTGTTACTTTTCTTGTATATATATGATAAAAGCTGTATCTTTGTGTTTCCCATAAAAAGAATAAGTGATGAAAAAATATGCATGCATGCTCATCCTGCTACTAACAGTCGGCACACTGGCTGCGCAGGACTTTTCGCAGTATTTTACGGACAAGACGCTCCGTGTGGATTACTTCTTTACCGGCAACGCCGAACGCCAGGAAATCTGGGTAGACGAGTTGTCGGTACTGCCCGGCTGGAGCGGGCGCAAGCACAATCTGGCCCAGCTGCCACTCACCGGCTACGGACAGATAACGGTTCGTGACCTGGAAAAAGGGACCGTCATCTACCGCACGTCTTTCTCTACTCTCTTTCAGGAATGGTTGGAGACAGACGAAGCCCGCAAGGTACAAAAAGGCTTCGAAAACACGTTTTTACTGCCCTATCCCAAGCAACCGGTCGAAGTGGAAGTAACCCTCCTCGACAAACGCCTGAAACCGAAAGCCAGCATGAAGCATACGGTAGATCCTGCCGACATCCTGATCCATCCGAAAGGATTCAGCGACGTGACACCCCATAAATACCTGATACAAAGTGGAAGCGCTGAGCGGTGCATCGACGTAGCCATCCTGGCAGAGGGCTATACGGAAGCAGAAATGGAGACATTCTACCGTGATGCAGCCACAGCTTGTGAAAGTTTGTTCGGACACGAACCGTTCAAGTCGCTGAAAAACCGTTTCAACGTAGTGGCCGTAGCCAGCCCGTCGAAAGACAGTGGCGTCAGCATCCCACGCCTGAATGACTGGAAACAGACCGCCTTCAGTTCACATTTCAGCACGTTCTACTCTGATCGCTACCTGACAACATCGCGCGTGAAGTCTATACACGACGCACTGGCCGGCATACCTTACGAACATATCATCATCCTGGCCAACACAGACGAATATGGCGGTGGAGGCATCTACAACGCCTATACACTAACCACTGCCCACCATCCGATGTTCCGCCCCGTAGTGGTACACGAATTCGGACACAGCTTTGCCGGACTGGCCGATGAATATTTCTACGACGAGGATGTAATGACTGACACCTATCCATTGGATGTAGAACCGTGGGAACAGAACATCAGCACACGCGTAAACTTCGCTTCCAAATGGGAAGATATGCTCGAGAAAGATACACCCGTTCCCACTCCGACGAGTGAAAGCAACCGTTATCCCGTAGGAGTTTACGAAGGAGGTGGCTATTCTGCCAAAGGTATCTATCGTCCTGCAGACAATTGTCGGATGCGTACCAATGAATATCCTACGTTCTGCCCCGTTTGCCAACGAGCCATCCAACGACTGATTGAATTTTACACAGAATAAAGAAAATCATCTTACATCCATAAACAAACCATACATGATTACACTGCAACGCATTACTACCTCTGACCGGAAGCTGTATGCTTTTCTGGAAGAACTGATGACACGTTCGTTCCCAGCAGACGAATATAGAGACCTGAACGAACTGAGAGATTTTACGGATCACCGCACGCACTTCTACAACAATATCGTGCTGAACGACGGATGCCCCATCGGCCTTATCAGCTACTGGGACTTCGACGACTTCTATTATGCCGAACATTTCGCCATAGATCCGGCCCAAAGAAACGGTGGATACGGCAAGGCAGTGCTGCAACACTTGTGCACGATTCTGGACAAACCGATCGTACTGGAAGTGGAGATGCCCCAAGAAGAAATGGCACAACGACGAATAGGATTCTACCAACGGAACGGCTTCACGCTGTGGGAAAACGAGTACTACCAGCCTCCCTATAAAGCGGGTGACAGTTTCCTGCCCATGCGCCTGATGGTACATGGAGCACTGGACAGCCAGAAAGATTATGAGAAAGTAAAGCAAAGAATCTATCGGGACGTGTACAACGCCCACTGACACAGCACTTCGTGAGGGTATAACACAGTGCTTCATGACAAGGTAACACAGTGCTTCGTGAGCCCCTCATGAAGTGCTGAGTGAGAGCCTCATGCAGTGCTTCGTCAAAGGCACAGGTTATACATTATAAACAAGCTACACGTAACTTGCAGAACAAATATTCCAATAGTTTGGGAAACAAAAAAGGGCATATCCCCAAAAAGATATGCCCTTTTTCAATATCTATCTCAACTATTACTGACGCGGCTGCGCTGAATAGTTAATCTTCAATGCATAAGCTTGACGGAGAGCTTCCTTGATTTCAGTAACAATACCCATCTTGGTGTCCTGGTCGATTTTCAGAGAGACAGTCATATTCGGCTGGTCTTCCTCTTTCATACTAGCACGTTCACCGTTGATGTAATCGTATACTTCAGATACCTCGGCAAAAGCGTCATTCAACTGGATACGGCTTTCTTCACCCAGCTTCGCACGAAACTCTTTCGTCGGTTTTCCTACATAAATAAACGTTACCAACGATTTTTTCTCAAGTTTCTCCAATTCAGTAGCTTGCGGAGCTCTAAACTCAACCTTCAAAGTAACCTCACGCATGGTTGTTACAATCATGAAGAAGAACAACAATGTGAAAATAAGGTCAGGCAGTGAAGAAGTGTTCAAGGCGGGCATGCCGCGCTTACCTGTTTTATTAAATTTTCCCATTACTTCTTTTCTCCATACTTTTTAGGTTCCGCCTCAGAAATCACCTGAGGATAAATCTCACGTATCGCTTCCTGCTGCTCTTCATTCAAGTCAGCATAATTTTTCTGCCACTTGGACTGTGCCAGTTCATTACGCAACTCGTTGTAGGCAGCTACCAGTTCATTCTGTACAGCAATATATGCTTTGTAGGACGTACCGCGGTCACAACGCAAAGAGATAACGTGGAATTTTGTCACCATCTGGGTTCCAAAGAAAGGAACTTCGACAGCCACTTTTTCCGGCAACTTTTCGTCGTTGTACGGATTGGCAATGAATTCCTTTGCCTTGTCGCGCAGCTGTTCTACGCTGACATAGTCGCTTCCACACATCAACTGGTCGTTGAAGTTCACGAAGACCTGCAGGATGTTGCGCTCCTTGATATCCTTGTCTTCCTTTTTCTGGTCTGGCCGTGGAGGTTCCGGCAAACGTCTTGCCAAACCTTGGTCGGTATCCATAGAAGTGGTAAGCAAGAAGAACAGCAACAAGATGAAAGCCATATCCGCCGTAGAACTTGAGTTGACTTCGGGAACGGTTCTTTTCTTTCTAGCCATATTAATTCCTCTTACTTGATTTATTTAAACTTTTTGGCAGCGCCAAATCCTATCATTAATAGAATCATCACACCTACTTCTATGTAAAGTGTATATATAAACATATCGGTCAATTTCAACCAGAAAGGAACGTTCTCTGTACCTTCATATCCCGGTATGACCAAAGGTGTTGCATCACCCGCAGCCCATGTTACAACCAATACAACAACGAGCAAGGCAATACCAACCAATGATTTAAGAGCAGTCTTAGGAGAATCTGCGAACGTGGAGCCAAATTGATAAACGACACCAACAACAATAGCTATAACTCCCAACACAAACAAAATATAATTCCAATACAGGATAGCGTCCGTGTAAAGCGGCTCTGACAGCGAAGGGTCAGCCACCACACGCTGATCCATTGGGGTTTCTCCACCGAAGAAGAACAAGCCCAGGATGATCAGTGTAATGAGGAGCATTACAGACAGGATAAATCCTGAAACCCTTTGTATTTTAAATTTCTTCATCTTGCAATAAGATTATTATTTTTTGTACTTCAGTTCATATTTCACAACCATATCCAACAGCGTTACAGAAGAATCTTCCATATCACTGGTCAGAGCTTCAATCTTAGACAGGATGTAGTTGTAGAATACCTGCAGAATCAAGGCTGCGATCAAACCGAAGATAGTAGTAATCAAGGCCACCTTCATACCACCTGCAACGACCGTCGGAGAGATATCACCTACCTGCTGGATCTTATCGAATGCTTGCACCATACCGATCACAGTACCCAAGAATCCCAAAGACGGGCTCATTGCGATGAACAGCGTAATCCAAGAGCAACCTTTTTCCAAGTAGCCAGCCTGTACACCACCGTAAGAAACTACTGATTTCTCAACAACGTCCAAGCCTTGATCCAATCTCATCAGACCTTGGTAGTAGATAGAAGCGATAGGACCGCGGGTGTTACGTGCAATATCCTTAGCACCTTCTACATCACCTTTTTCCATAGCTGCTTCAATAGCGGCAATGAACTTCTTCGTGTTGATTTCGGCCAAGCTCAGATAAATGATACGCTCGATGCAGAAAGCCAAACCGATAACCAATGCAATAGAAATAAAACTCATGAAGAATGCAGAACCTTCGATATATTTGATCTTCAGTTCCTTGTGAATACCACCTTCTTCTACTACTACAGGAGCAGCAGCCTCGTCAGCAGCAGCTTCTACTGCGGGAGCAGCCTGTTCTGTTTGTTCCGCTGCAGGAGCATCCTGAGCTTTAGCAAGTTGAGTTGAGCCAAATGTTAAGACTCCCATCACAGCAACAATTGCAAATAACTTTTTCATTGTGTGTCTAATTTTTAAGATTAATTAATTAAATTACTTGTTATTATGTTTATTTATTATTCGCTTTTTATCGTCTGTTGCGGAGAGAGGGGGATTCGAACCCCCGATACCCTTTAGGGGTATACACGCTTTCCAGGCGTGCCTCTTCAACCACTCGAGCATCTCTCCTTTTCCTATGCTTTTCTTAAAAACGGCTGCAAATTACAAAAAAATTGCGAACCTCCAGCGTTTTCAGCTACAAATGTATTTTTTTTTTTGTTCTCGCATCGCATTCTTTCCCTATAATCTTTAAGAAAAACCCAAAATTAATAAACTTTAAAGTCTTTGCGACCTTATTTGAGCATTCCAAACACTTTTAACGCGCTTTCAGATGTCTGCTTCGCTACCTCGTCAGGCGTACATCGACAGGCCTCGGCGACTTTCAGCAAAACGTACTGCACATAGGCGCTTTCATTTCGGCGTCCCCGATAAGGAACTGGAGTCAAATATGGAGAGTCTGTCTCCAACAAAATACGATCCAAAGGAACGGACGACAACAACTCGGGCAGATGGGATTTCTTAAAAGTCACCACGCCATTCACACCTAAATAAAAGCCAGGAAACTCCAAGATACGCTGTGCTTCGTCAACTGTACCCGTAAAGCTATGAAAGACTCCACAGAGATGGGTAGAGCGGTAATCTTCCATTATCTTATATATAGGCGCAAACGCTTCGCGGCAATGGATCACAACTGGCAAATCATAATCCAAAGCCCAATCCAACTGGCGGCGAAGCGCATCCTCCTGCTCTTTCTGAAAAGTCTGATCCCAATATAAATCCATACCGATCTCGCCAATGGCTACATACTTCCGGCCGGAAGCCAATTCACGAGCAACGACAGCCAGTTCATCTTCATAATCTTCGGCACGGACAGACGTCGGGTGAAGCCCAATCATCGGAAAGCAATACCCTTCATAGCGACGACACACATCCAACATCGGCTGAAGAGTCGTGCTGTCAATATTAGGCATAAAAATATGACTGACACCAGCCTGGCGTGCCCGTTCCATCACTTCAGGCAAGTCGTCAGCAAATTCTTCCAAAAAAAGATGGGAATGTGTATCAATCATTGTCATCAGCATCCTCCTTCTATTTTCATTTTCTCACTGGTTCGATAATAATAAATCAATCCATACGAACGGCAGAGTTCGAGACGTTTTTCATTGGGAATTATCTGTTCAAACTTCGCTTCCACCTGATTCCAGATATCCAAGATCAGTGCATCGGCTTCCTGACGCATGGCCGCCAATGCTTCCAAGGCACGAGCTGTAGCCAACTGGAAGCTTTTCTGCTTTTCATAGCCTTCCAGAAAGATATCATAATGGACTTTCACCTTGGCAATGGTAGGGTTATAAATAGGAATGCCTCCTTGGGAAATGCGACGGTTCTCTCCTTCGATAACCTTGCGTCCCCACTCCACCAAAGCCTGTTCGCTGGACAAATCGGGAAGGGAGTTTTGGGCATCCAAGCCATAATATTCCTTATGGGAGAGACGTATCTCCGAGCGTATCACAGCTAAATTAAGCACCTGTATGAAATGAGAAAGATACAGGCGGGCCATTTTCACATGCGCCTGATGCTTTCTTCCGGCAGCGGCCTGCCTTTCAAAGCATTCCATATAGAAGATGTGAGCCGCCTCAAAACGAGGCAGAAAATTTCTTGCAGCTCCAAGCACCTTGAAACTGAAAGGAATTCCGTACGGATTGTCATAGGCATCGGCTTTTTCGATCGCAGCTTTCAAAGCTCGAATACGTGCCTGATCCGTATTGGGTAATCTTCTATAGGGCATTCTGTCTTATCAATTTAGACGATTAAATCGCACCAACCTCACGACTCACGATGCACCAGGCCTTCCAGCAACGCCTGCAACTCATGCTTACGTTCTTCTGCCACTCCTACCTGCAAAAGGCTTTCTTCTGCCAGGCGGGTGTATTCGCAGATTTTCTGTTCGCACAAATCCTTGATACCAATCTCGTCATAAAGGTGCGTCACAGCTGCTATTTTTTCGGCCGGTACAAAATCATCGGCAGCCAACCACCGCTCCAACTCTTTCCGCTGGTCGTCAGATGCACGCTCGAGAGCTTGTATCAACATATAGGTTTTCTTATTGCACAAGATGTCGCCACCGATATTTTTGCCAAAGACTTTCGGATCGCCATAGACATCCAGCAAATCGTCCTTCAACTGAAAAGCCAAGCCCATATTGACACCATAATCATACAGACGGTCAGCATCTTCCTGCAAAGCTCCACCCAACAGGGCACCCAGCTTCAAACTGGCCGCAAGCAGAACAGAAGTCTTGAGCCGGATCATCTCCAAATACTCTGCTTCCGACACATCGTTGCGACTCTCAAATTCCATGTCGAACTGCTGTCCTTCACAGATCTCGAGCGCCGTCTGTCCGAACAAATCCATGACCGGTTTCAAGAGGTCGGCAGGACATCCTTCAGCCATATACCGATAGGCCAACACCAACATGGCATCACCCGAAAGAATGGCCGTATTTTCATTCCAAACCTTATGCACCGTCAGCTTGCCACGACGGCGATCCGCCTTGTCCATCAGGTCATCGTGCAACAACGTATAATTATGATACACTTCGATACCCGTAGCCTGATTAAGGATAGACTCCACATCTTCCTTATACAAATTATAAGCCGACAACATCAGCACGGGACGGATGCGTTTTCCGCCCAACGAAAGCACATAGGAGACAGGCGCATAAAGTCCCTCAGGAGGACGGGAGAATTTCAAATCCGCAAGGTAGGCATTAATTTTGTCAAGAAGTTCGGATGATGTAAACATGGATATATCTTTGAATGAGATGTTTAAGAACGAAAAGAGGCTGCACATACGGCAACCTCTTCTCTATTTTCATTTACGACATTACTGCAATCTGAACATTACAGGCACTGTGTATTTCACACGTACAGCCTTACCACGCTGCATACCAGGTCTCCACTTCGGCATGGAGTTGATCACGCGGAGAGCTTCCTTATCCAAGTAAGGGTCAACACCACGGATTACCTTGGCATCCACGATACTACCGTCGGCATTTACCACGAACTGCACTGTCACACGACCCTGCGTACCGTTCTCCTGTGCGATGGTAGGATACTTGATGTTCTTGCTCAGGTATTGCATCAGACCTGCCATACCGCCATTGGGGAACTCGGGCATTTGTTCAACGACTTCGAAGATTTCCTGCTCTTCGACTTCCTCCTCTTCCTCTATCGAAGGGGGTACGTAGGCGATTTCTACAGCCTGACCGGTTTCCTCAGAAGAAGCGATCTCAGTCGACTCGATATCCATATTGTCATCCACAATTGTCAAAGTCTCAACAATGGCGGGTGCCTCAGGAGGAGGCGGAGGAGTAGCCATTTCCGGTTGTTCCGTAATAGGAATTTCAATTTCCTCTTCAAACACAAGGTCGGCTACAGCTTGGCTCATATCAATCTTCACATCACGCTCCGTCCATTCGAAGGCGACGAACATGACAGCAAGCACAGCCACATAACCGACGAGCAGCCAAGTCGATCTCTTATTCTCCAAGTCTGCTTTAGGCGATTTTTTAACTTCCATAATTTATTATTAATTTTAGTGTTTCTCATTTTGGGCAAATATAGCACTTTTCCCCCGAAACGTCACACACGGATGCTTTTTTTTACACATTCCATGCTGCATTTTCGTTTTTTTAATTGTTCAAAACGCTACTTTCGCTTTTATGCCACAAATGTAACGAGATATTTTAAAAATACCCTTATCTTTGGCATGTTTTTTTGAACAAAAAATGAAATGTTTTCGTTTTATGACGAAGGCCATTCCATTTGAACAGACAACCACCTTATTATATATAGGAAAAATGAGAAAGATAACTATCGCCATTGACGGATTTTCCTCCTGCGGAAAAAGCACCATGGCCAAAGACCTGGCCCGCGAGATCGGCTATATCTACATCGACAGCGGAGCCATGTATCGTGCCGTCACCCTGTACTGCATCGAAAACGGACTCCTGCACAACGGACAGATCGACGTGGAAAAACTTCGGAACGAAATAGACAACCTCCACATCACTTTCCGCCCCAATGCGGAAACCAACCGTCCCGACACTTACCTGAACGGCATGAACGTAGAAAGCAAGATACGCACCATGGAAGTATCCTCCCACGTCAGTCCTGTGGCTGCCCTCGACTTCGTACGCGAAGCCATGGTCAAGCAACAGCAGGAAATGGGACGAAAGAAAGGCATCGTGATGGATGGCCGCGACATAGGCACTACTGTTTTCCCCGACGCCGAGCTGAAGATATTCGTCACCGCCTCGCCCGAGATACGCGCCCAGCGCCGCTACGACGAGCTGAAGGCCAAAGGACAAGCCGTAAACTTTGACGAGATACTGGAGAACGTGAAGCAGCGCGACTACATCGACCAGCATCGCGAAGTGAGTCCCCTGCGCAAGGCCGACGACGCCCTGCTGCTGGACAACAGCCATCTGACCATCGAACAGCAAAAGGAATGGCTGGCCGAACAATTCGCACGCGTGGCCGGCAACTGACCACGTATTTTCCTCTAATCAGGAAAACACCGTTTTCCGAATAGGAAAGCAATGTTTTCCAACTCGTAAAACACCATTTTATCGTATGGCAAAAGTAGAAATAGACGAAGGATCGGGCTTCTGCTTCGGAGTTGTCAACGCCATCAGCAAAGCCGAAGAAGAGCTGGCCAAAGGCGGCACGCTGTACTGCCTGGGCGACATTGTGCACAATAGCCGTGAGGTGGAGCGCCTGAAAGCCATGGGGCTCGTCACCATCAACCACGACGAATTCAACCGCCTGCACGACGCCAAGGTACTGCTTCGTGCCCATGGCGAACCGCCCGAGACCTACGAGACGGCCCGCCGAAACCACATCGAAATCATCGACGCCACCTGCCCCGTTGTCCTCCGCCTGCAGAAACGCATCAAGCAGGAATATACCCAAAACACGGAAGAAGACAAGCAAATAGTGATCTATGGCAAGAACGGCCATGCCGAGGTTCTGGGGCTCGTCGGGCAGACGGAAGGGAAGGCCATCGTCATCGAGAAACTGGAAGAAACCAAGTCGCTCGACCTGAGCCGCAGCATTCGCCTCTACTCGCAGACAACCAAGTCGCTCGACGAATTCCAACGCATCGTAGAGTATATCAAAGAGCACATCTCGCCCGACGCAACCTTCGAATACTACGACACCATCTGCCGTCAGGTGGCCAACCGCATTCCTAACATCCGCAAGTTTGCCGCCTCGCACGACCTGATATTCTTCGTCAGCGGCAAGAAGAGCTCCAACGGCAAGATGCTGTTCAGCGAATGCCAGAAGGTGAACTCCAACTCTCACCTGATAGACAGCCCTGAAGAAATAGACACTTCCCTGCTGGCAAAAGCCTCCTCCATCGGCATTTGTGGAGCTACCTCCACCCCTAAATGGCTGATGGAAAAAATCTCTGCAACGATTGAAGAGAAACTTCAAACTTCGGCAAATTAACGAAAATTATTACAGCTACCCTAAGCTTTTTCGTATCTTTGCAACGTCATTTATTAACTAAAAAAGATTGTTATGGGAATAGTTAAGTGCATCGGCATCCTGACCTCCGGAGGAGACGCTCCGGGTATGAACGCTGCCATCCGTGCGGTGACACGCGCAGCCATCTACAACGGACTTCAAGTGAAAGGTATATATAGAGGATACAAAGGTCTGGTGACCGGCGAAATCAAAGAATTCAAGAGCCAGAATGTAAGCAACATCATCCAGCTGGGAGGAACCATCCTGAAAACAGCACGTTGCAAGGAATTCACCACTCCTGAAGGCCGTCAGCAAGCCTACGACAACATGAAAAAGGAAGGCATCGACGCCCTCGTAGTCATCGGCGGAGACGGTTCGCTGACAGGCGCCCGCATCTTCGCACAAGAGTTCGACGTACCCTGCATCGGCCTGCCTGGCACCATCGACAACGACCTCTATGGTACGGATACCACCATCGGATACGATACGGCTCTGAACACCATCCTCGACGCCGTCGACAAAATCCGCGACACGGCTACATCACACGAGCGCCTGTTCTTCGTCGAAGTCATGGGACGCGACGCAGGTTTCCTGGCCTTGAACGGTGCCATTGCATCGGGTGCCGAAGCAGCCATCATCCCCGAATTCAGTACGGAAGTCGACCAGTTGGAAGAGTTCATCAAGAACGGTTTCCGCAAGTCAAAGAACAGCAGTATCGTCCTCGTTGCCGAAAGCGAACTGACGGGAGGTGCCATGCACTATGCTGAACGTGTAAAGAATGAATATCCACAATACGATGTACGCGTTACCATCCTCGGCCACTTGCAACGTGGCGGAAGCCCCACGGCTCACGACCGTATCCTGGCCAGCCGACTGGGTGCCGCTGCTATTGACGCCATTATGGAAGGACAACGCAATGTAATGATCGGTATCGAACATGACGAAGTCGTTTATGTTCCCTTCACCAAGGCTATCAAAAATGACAAGCCCATCAAGAAAGAGCTAGTCAATGTATTGCGGGCACTGTCTATCTAAGAAAAAACAATAGAAAAATTTAAGTATTTCCAACTAAAAGGCCAGACATCTCAATATGAAATGTCTGGCCTTTCATTTGATGCGATCTACATTCTCTTTCCAAAACTAAAGCCATTTCTTTACAAGCAGTTCCGTCCGTTCCCACAACTCTTTAGCCTGCTTGTGATGAGTGAATCGTTCTGAAAGTTGTTTAGGATGACAACTGACATTCAATGTTCCTGTACGTTCCCCAGCATCCTTATCCAACAAAAGACTGACCGCCGTAGCTGCTCCTTTGCGTGGCGTACGAATAAAAGGACGGAAAAGAATATCCGTCAAAGGATCGAACCACATATGCATAGTAATGATATCCGTCGAAACAATACCAGGGTCAGCCGCATTAACCACAATCCCCTTGTCTTTCACACGTTCAGCAAGTTCAATTGTAAACAGGGTTAACGCCAATTTAGTATTACTATAAATAGGAATACGCCAAAAACTTCCTTTTTTGCCTCTCAAGAAGAAATCTGGAAAATCCAACCGTCCGATGGCATAAGTACATGAAACCATATTGACCACACGGGTTCCCTCCCCCATCAACGGAAGTAATTTTCGTGTCAACAAATAAGGCCCGACATAATTGACACTGACCGTACGTTCCAATCCGTCTACCGTTATGCGGCGTTCCGTTTCCATTGTGCCGGCATTGTTCATCAACAGCGATACACGTTCGCCCCGCCCCAACAGGTAATCGGCAAAAGCAGCTACCGTGTCCAACGAAGCAAGATCAATTCTTCGCACCTCAATGTCTGTATTACCCGTTTCTTTGATCAGCTTTTGTCTTTTCTCTTCTGCCTTCTTCGGATCATAGCATGCCATCAGTATACGATAGCCAGCCAAGGCGACAGCACGGGTTATTTCCGTTCCCATACCGCCATCGGCACCTGTTATTATAGCCAATTTCTTTTCCATCGCTATCCTCGACTTTCTATTCGTTCGATTTCTTTTTTCAAACAAAGTGGAAGCTCTTCCTTCAGACGCTGATGACAAGCCATATCGATAGAATACATACGAGCAATGCAATAATTACTATGTTTACAAGAACTGCGTGCATGCTCTTCCTCACGCATGCGATTGACAAAGCCAGGTTCATTGAGCAGAGCGCGTCCCATCTGTACGGCCTCGAAACCATGATCCAACACTTCGTCAATCTTTTGTCGGGCCACCAATCCGCCTACATAGACCAAAGGCATATCGAGCGCAGCCCTGAATTTCAAAGCATCTTCCAGAAAATAAGCTTCTTTGAAAGGAACAGTAGGTATCATCCACTTACCCACCATGCGTACTCCGTACTTCAACCACCAACAGGTCATGTAGTGAGTCATGGTGCGGATAGGCATCTCACCGCGCATCACATACATCGGCGCCTTGCTGACAAATCCTCCACTCAGCACCAAGGCATGTGCTCCCGATTGTTGTAACCTGTGAGCCACCTGCAAAGATTCATCAATCTCCATTCCTCCACGAAAGCCGTCGCGCATGTTCATCTTCACCAATACAGCCATGTCGTTGCCAGCCGCCTTCATCACTTCGTCCATCACCATATCCATAAAGCGCATACGATTCTCCAACGAACCTCCGAACTCGTCCTTTCGATGATTGGTAGAAGGAGAAAGAAACTGACTGATAAGATAGCCATGCCCCGCATGAATTTCTACCGCATCAAATCCTGCCTCACGAGCCAGATTAACCGAACGACCATAGGCACGCGCCATCTCGGGCAATTCATCTGCCCGAAGACCGCGAACAAATGTAGGAGAATACAAATTGAATCCTGTACTGGCCCCCACGGGCAAGCAACCGCAGATACTTTTATGGGACATGTTGCCACAGTGACCCAACTGGATACTGGCGGCAGCTCCCTCAGCATGGATAGCATCTGTCAAGCGACGAAGCCCAGGGATAATCTCCGGCCGCATCCACAACTGGCGGTCGAATGAAAGGCCGCTACGAGTCACAGCCGCATAGGCAACGGTCGTCATGCCTACCCCGCCGGCCGCAACTGAACGATGATAATCGAGCAACTGCTCTGAAGGTTTATTGCCAGGGCACATGCTCTCAAAGGCCGCTGAGCGGATCGTACGATTACGTAGTGTCAGCGGTCCCAAGGTAACTGGAGTAAATAATTTCGAACTCATAATCTATCTAATTTTAGAAAAGGATGTTTTAAGAAGACGATCACAGCCTTTTAAGACCAGGAAAAGCATCCGTTTTCTTTTTTTCTAGCCATCAATATATATAAGGTATAATCCGTTTTCTACGCCCCACGGCTTCGTTGCCAAACTCTTCGCGATAATGCTTGTGTATGGCGTCAGCTCGAGGCACCAGATTGGCCGCTGTCCACCAAACAAATACCCATGCTGCAGGTGAAGCGGTCAACAAGGCGAACCCCGTCCACTCCACCAGTTCTCCAAAGTAGTTGGCAGACGTGACATAACGGTACATTCCCTTGCCTGGCAGGTAATGCCGATTGTCACCCGGCTTGCGCAGATGACGAATGACATGATCGGAATGCAGATTGACACCCATACCAACGAAGAACAGCACCAAACCTATAATAGAAAGCGGACGCATCAACCAAGCCCATCCTTCGGCATATCCTTCGGGCGCATACCAAAATATTCCACCAGCCTGCATCAATCCGTTCAACACATTGAATACAATGCCCATTGCCATGATAGCTACCGGCATACGGCTACGCCCCTTCATCAAAAGTGGAAAGACAAACGAACGTTGCAAATAATGCAATTCAAACAGAAGCAAAAACAAAAATTGTGGTGCAGAGAATCCAACCCCACTTATCATCCACAAACCCAACATCACGAAAAAGACTGGTGCCTCCATCAGCACCCAAGCCACTTTGTTGGATATAGACCATCCCCACGAAGCGGTACGAAACATGCCGTAACCAGCTTTTACAAAATAGAGGGCTATGAAAACGAGCAAAGCCACACTGCTCATCACCCATAAAAAGAGATGAAATTGATGCAAAGACATAAGTATTCTATATTTAAGACGCACAAATATAGCGAAAAAAATATTGCGACGCCCTCCTTTTATTTTATCTTTGCACTATTAAAACAGCAACTGTTCAATAAACAATTTTATTGATAAAAAACTGTTCCATTTTTAATATTTTCTTATTGAAACAGGCAGACATGACAAGTTATATCCTTCTCGAAAACATCCGCTTTTTTGCTTACCATGGCGTAGCTCCCCAAGAAACGACTGTAGGCAATGAGTTCGTCGTATCGCTACGACTGAAAACAGACATTGCACGTGCAATGGAAAGTGACGACGTGGCCGATACCGTCAACTATGCTGAAATCCACCAAGCCGTAAAAGAAGAAATGGATATTCCTTCCAAACTACTTGAACATGTCGCAGGACGCATTGTCCGCCGTCTGTTCAACGATTTTCCGACGATCGAACGCATTGACCTGAAACTATCCAAACGCAATCCACCCATGGGAGCCGATATTGAAACAGCAGGAGTGGAGGTGCATATAGAAAGACAGACTTTACAGGCCTAAAAAACGTTTTTTCCCCTTCAGATAATAACGTATCAGAATACTGTAACGTGTACGCTCGGGTATCACCGATGTGCAGGCCTTCTTTTCGTTCTCCTCGCGCGACAGACGGAACGAGGGACGAAGCCGACAATACTCCCGACGAGCCCGCCAAACGGCACAAGCATTGTCCCACTGACCTTTCAGCAGGAATACAAAAGCTGCCATCTGGTCGAGCAACCAACGAACACGCATCACTTTGCCTAATTCTTCGGCAGGCAGGTTCTTGTAAAGCATCAACAAATTGTTGCGGAAGTTCAAGAATGTCTTACGGGGATTTTCTTTCTTCAACGTAGCACCACCTACGTGGTAAACCACACTTTGGGGGATACATACCAACTGACGGCCACGAGCACGAAGACGCCAACATAAATCAATCTCCTCCATGTGCGCGAAGAAGCGACCATCCAATCCACCCGCTTCCCAATAATCCTTCAAACGAATGAACAAAGCAGCACCTGTGGCCCAAAAGACAGGAACAACCGTATCATATTGTCCCTCGTCCTTTTCAACAACACCCATAATGCGTCCGCGACAGAAAGGATAACCATAGCAATCGATGAAACCGCCGGCAGCACCTGCATACTCGAAAGCACTCTTGTCGTGCCAGCTCAACAACTTGGGTTGGCAAGCGGCTACTTCCGAGTGAGTATCCATATAGGCCAGAAGCGGCTGCAACCAATGAGCTGTCACCTCCACATCCGAATTGAGCAGCACTACATATTCCGCCGCTACCTGCTTCAAGGCTTCATTATAGCCGTCGGCAAAACCCCAGTTCTTTTCCAGCTGAATAAGACGCACTGAAGGAAATTCTTTCCGAACAAGCTGAACCGAAGCATCTGTAGAACCATTGTCTGCGACATATACGACGGCCCCATCCGCTTCGGAATGGGCCACGACCGAAGGCAAGAAAGAACGAAGCATCTCGCATCCGTTCCAGTTTAATATGACGACTGCTACCTTTTCCATATCTTCTACCGTTCTCTTCTATAGCTTATTCCAAGGGCAAGCCCTTCAAAGCGGTCCCTTCCTCGTTCCATTCGTCCAATCGAAGAGTCACCACACAATTGTCGAGTGCATCGTTATGGGGCACTTCCACCCGTATATAGTTAGGCGTAAAGCCATGCATAGGTGTACCAGGCTTGGATTTTTCCAACAACACAGGCAAAGGCTGTCCAATATGTTTCTCGTAGAAAGCCTTGGTTTTCAGATCAGACAGTTCCAGCAATCGCTGACTGCGACGATGCTTTTCTTCTGGCGACACAACGTAATCTATCTTCAACGCCTGCGTACCCGGCCGTTCAGAATAGCTGAACACATGCAACTGTGTGACATCCAATCCTTCTATAAAGCGATATGCCTCCTCGAAATATTCTTCCGTTTCGCCACGCGTTCCCACAATGACGTCCACACCGATAAAGGCATCGGGCATTACCTCCTTGATTTTATGCACTTTGGAAGCAAACAGAGCTGTATCATACCGACGACGCATCAGCTTCAACACCTCATCCGAACCCGATTGCAGCGGGATATGGAAATGAGGCATAAACCGCTTGGAATGTGATACGAAGTCGATAATATCATCGGTCAGCAGATTGGGCTCGATAGACGAAATGCGGTAACGTTCAATACCTTCTACCTCGTCCAGCGCCTTCACCAGGTCGAAGAAAGTTTCACCTGTCGATTTGCCGAAGTCGCCTATATTGACTCCCGTCAATACGATTTCTTTTCCACCTTCGGCCGCAGCCTGCCGTGCCTGTTCAACCAACGAAGCAATACTACCGTTACGACTACGACCGCGGGCGAAGGGAATGGTACAATAGGAACAGTAGTAATCGCAACCGTCCTGCACTTTCAGGAAGAAACGCGTGCGGTCGCCACGCGAACACGACGGGGCAAACGAACGGATGTCTTTCAAAGCCGACGTGAAGGCTTCACCTGTTTCATGCTTCTGGAGGTTGCCCAAGTATTGCAGCAAATCTTTTTTCTGCTCAGCACCCAAAACCACATCTACGCCTTCGATATGAGCGACTGTATCCGGCTTCAGCTGTGCATAACATCCCGTCACTACCACAAAGGCACCCGGATGTTGCTTCACCAGCCGATGAATGGCCTGACGGCACTTTTTGTCGGCCACTTCGGTCACCGAACAGGTATTTACCACGCAAATATCAGCCTTTTCTCCCCGTCTGGCCGTACGTACTCCGGCTTCCTTCAACATCTTGCCGATAGTGGACGTTTCCGAAAAGTTCAGCTTGCAGCCCAACGTATAATAGACAGCTGTTTTGTTCTGAAATATATTGGTATCAATCATAATTTGCTCACATAACTTTTAATGCGGATGCAAAGTTACACATTATTATTCTATATTCCATTATTTCCTCACCGACATAGGGCATTCAGAGACAGGCTTCGAAAAAAAATATAAAAAAAGTTGGGGTTTCGAGAACAACATATCCAAAAAGTCCCTACCTTTGCGGCGTTTTAATAAAGCAATTGATTGTATTACGTTTTTTAAAGTAAAAAGAAAATGAAAAAATTAGTTTTGATGGCAGCAGCTATCGTAGCAGTATCTTTCGCATCTTGTGGTAACAAAGCAGCTAACGCTGAACAAGCAGCAGCTGATTCTATCCGTATCGCTGACTCTATCGCAGCTGTTGAAGCAGCCGCAGCTGAGGCAGCAGCTCAGGCAGCTGATACTGTAGTAGCTGACAGCGCTGTTGTAGCTGAATAATTTCAGTACAACAACACAGAGAGAATTGAAAGTCTGACGTGCGAAAGCACACCAGACTTTTTTTATGCCCGTACGGTTCGTATCCTCCTCTTTATATCAACGCAGATTTCCACACCATACGACATGGGCCTCCATGAAGTGCAGGATGAGGGTCTAACGAAGTGCTTCCTCATCCTCTCACGAAGCACTGCATGAGAAGGTGAGGAAGCACTGTGTCAGAACCCAACGAAGCACTGTGTCAGGAAGAGCGCTTACAGGCCCTTCACTGTCTGCATCAGCTGTTCGCCCAGGCCGATGGTATAGCCTTGCGAAACGAACACCACGCGGTTGAACGTGTCGGCTATCACAAATACCGGCAGCGTGTCTTTATGCTTTAGCTTCATATTCTCTATAATCTGGGCAGCAATGCCGTGGCTGTCGATACCGTAGACAATGGTAGACGGCAGACCCGGGAAATCTTGCGGACGGAACTTGCCATACTTCTCGGTATCGGGGAAGAGCAGCACCATCTTGCGCCCCCACTTCTCCAATTCTTTGTTCAGTTTGGCAATGTCCTTCAGAGCATGATTGGTAGGCTCCTGCCCTACACCCAAGACGCCAACCACGAAATAGCCACGACCACATGCCGTCAATACGCTGATGGGATCATCGGCCACGACACCGTCAGCGATAGGCGTAAAGAGCGATTCGGAATTGAAGTTACCTATCACCTGTATCTGGTCCTTACTTTCACGCATTGTCAAGGCTGTATTCACCGTTTTGTCCGCCTCTACATTCAAGCCGCTCATGTGCACCAGCACGCCACCGCTGGCCAGACGCGTACCGCTCACCATCACATAGTAGCCGGCCGGCATCTGCAAGGGGGTACGCAGTAAGGTGTTCCATGAAGCACCGCTTTCATCATAGCTTTGCAGGCGAAGTACACCGTTCTCGCAACGTGACAGGGTGAAATGGCTGTAGTATTTAGGATCGTCGATAAACTTAGTGGGCTGGAACGTTGCCACCAGGCTACCCGAAGGCGATACCGTCTGTGTGCCGCCCATATTGAAGTCCACATGATAAAGTTTTCCGTTCTTCAGATTCGGATGATTGGCCAAGTCCAAATAACATACAGCTCCGGTCACTTCGTCAATCCAGGCGGGAATGCCCAAGCTGCGGGCCACGGCCACAAAGAAGATGTCGCGCGAATAGGTGTCGGCCATGCGGGCGTTCCATACGCCTTCGGGCGACATGGGAATACGTTGTGAATTCAAGGTATCGTTCAGAGCGATATTCTCGCGGCACCAGTCCACCAGCTTCTGCGGATGATACAGATAGTTTTCGGCTGTCTGCTCGTCAATGACTTGCTGGAAGAAAGACTTATAGGCTGTCAGTTCTTCTGTCGCAATGCGCGGGTTCAGCAACGCCGACACGCTCTGCTCGCAAGGCACAACCGCCGTATGCAGCAAATGGTCTTTCAGAATGGGTAAACGGGCATCACGCAAGTCTTTGGCAGACACAGCGCCCAGCAGCTCGACAGCCCGGCCGCCCTGTCCCTGCTCCAAAGCAAAGGCAACAAAGGCCTTGATGACAGCATGATTACCACGCGAAGCCACCAGAAAATCGGCCACACGCTGCTGCTCTGCTTCGTTCAGTCCCTTCTGGGAAGAAGCCCAGGCATGCGCTGCCTCGGGCGTCATCATTGTAGCCACATAGGCGTTGCGGATGGAGTCTTCTGCGGCCATGCGACGGTCGTTCTCTGCTCGCTGTTCAGGCGTAACGGCGGGCAGATTGGCCGACTCAACGGGCGGAACGATGTCCAAATCCAATTCGAACGGGTCACCATCGCGACGGTCGAGTTTCACGGTCAGGGCGTCCTGCTTACCAAACGAAAGCTTCTGGAAACCGAAGCGTCCGTTTTTCGACGCCCACACCAGCATGTCGCCCTTGCCGGCCGTGAGCGAGGCCTGCCCCGATACATCGGTCTGCTTGCGAGCCACGGTATAGAACTCGGCGTAGTTATAGAGCTTGAACTCCACCAACGCTCCGCTGACGGGCTGTCCGGCCTCGTCGGTCACGGTCACCGTAGCTTGGGCAGTGGGAGCATAGTTGTCGATAACGTTGATTTCGGTATAGTTGGGTGTGACGGACATCACTTCTTCCGGTCCTTCGTAACGGCCGAAGACCTTGGTGTGCATCAGCATGCCGCGGCTGGCAGGCGCGTTGAACCAGCCCAAGTTAAGCACCGGCTCAGGCTCACAGGCACCGAGAAAGTACCATTTGCCGTCAGCCCAGGCTTCCACCCAGGCATGATTGTCGTCGGTATGTGCCCAACGGGGAGTATAGACCTGGCGCGCGGGAATGCCCACTGAGCGCAGGGCAGCCACCAGGAAGGTAGACTCCTCGCCGCAGCGTCCGTAAGCGGTGCGGACTGTGGCCAGCGGCGAACTGGTGCGTGCGTCGCTGGGTTGGTAGACGGCCTTCTCATGGCACCAATGGTTCACCTCCAGAATGGCATTACGCATGGAGAGGTGTTGCACGCGCGGCTTCAGTTCTTCGTAGAACACCACGCGGGCACTGTCCAGAGGCTCGTTGTTCACCCGCACAGGGAGAACAAAGTGGCGGAACAGCTCTTCGGAAACCATCCGCCCCCAAGGCATCTCTTCGGAAGCACGGTGGGCCGCCTGTACATTCATCAGGTGGAAACCGCCGGAGTAGTCCGTGATGTCGGCTAGCGGCATGTAGGCGTAGAGAAACTCCAGCGCCTCGCGCTCGTAGAGCGTCAGGTCAGTATCGAAGATGGCGAACAGGTTGCCCTTGGACATGACGACCTGCTTCTGCTGGAAGTCCTGCTCCACACGGGCACGATAGGTTGAATCACTGATAAAATGGGCATGTTTGCTACTGCACGAGGCAAACAAGCATGTCAGCCAGACCAGGCTGAAGATGTAGACGATATATTTCATAAATGAGAGGTTGTTATGCTGACAAATGTACAATAAGTTTTCCATTCTACCAACTCGCAATTCCCGAATGTACTGACAAAACGAATCAAAAAATTGCCGATATTCATCAGCTATTTACCGTCTACTTTCACCAGCTTCTGGCGACCTTCTCCTCTCTACCCCTACCCCGTACCGCGCGGGCTTACCGCAGCCGAACAACCATAGTCGTATCATTCTGAAAGCAGAAGCGACACTTTTCGTAGGCCGGAGGACCCATCACCCCTTCGGCATCGTTGCTGAAGGCGTATTTCTCTGTCGGAATGCCGAAAGCCGCCGTATCCAGTTGTCCGTTACCATTCGTGTCCAGGAAGAGTGAAAAGGCGTACTCGCCCGCCGGAAGTCCGCGGCAAGGGATGACGAGCATGGTGTCGGTCACCGCCACACGGAAGCCCGTCAAGGGTTTCTTCAAGAAATCGGCCTCGGAGACATAGAAGGCAACGTAGAGTTGCCCCTTCGGCTTCTGGATATCGTTCACACGGAGGGTCAGCGTTTGCGCATGGAGCGCACTGGCAAGGCCTTGGAGGGCCAGCAATACAAGTAAAATCAAGTTTTTCATACGTTTTGTATTTTTAAATTCGTAAATAAAGACAAGTTTCGATCTCTGGCGCCACCTCCGGTAGCGAAGGTCTCGGAAAGGCTGATGAGGTACCTCAGCGGACTAAAAGTTAGAAACGTCGTAGGCCGCATGGCGCCCCAGCGTCACGAAGACGCCGATATAGAAGAAGCGGTCGGCGGCAGCCAGCACAGGCCGCCCGTCCACGCGCCCGAACTCGTTGCGGCGGCCCAGTATGTTGGTGGCCGAGGCGTGAACGATGACCTTCTTCGATGGCAGGAAAGTCAGCCCTACGTCGAGGCTGTTGCAGGGCTTCACCTCGTCGTTCATCAGACCGGGCCGTTCGGGGTTGTGCCACGGGCGCCCGCTGCTGAAGCGATCGGTCAGGCTCAGGACGGTGCGCAGGCGGGGAAGCGACCACTTGACAACGACGGAGGCATTGTGGCGCGTGGCATATTGGGGGACGGTCAGCTCGGAGTCGCGACCTGTCCGACGACGAGGCAGGTTGTAGGTATAAGACAGGCGGTATTCCAAGTTCCTGAGCGACGTGCGGTCGGACAGGAAGAGGTCGATACCCTTGCTGTAGCCGTAGCCGCCGGAAGTCAGCACCGAAGCCGCCTCTCTAGCGCCCTTCCACAGGGGCAGGCGGCTGTACTTCTTGTAATAGACCTCCACCTTGGCCAGGCGACCGCCCCGACCGTACTGAACGCCCACATTATACTGCCAGCACACTTCGGGCTTCAATCCCGTCTGCCTCAGCAGCAAGCTGTCTGCCGCCGGCTGGGTGTATCGCCCTGCCACGGCTGTCAGCACGACGTCGCCCTGAAACCAGTTCAGTGCCAGTCGTGGCGACACTTCCGTCGCTCCGTTCAGCCCGTGATACTCGGCCCGCACGGAGCCCTCCACCTTAAGCCGCTCCAGCGGGAAACAGGTTGCAGACAGGAAGACAGCACCCAGCGAAGGTGACACGCACCCCTCCGCCTCACCGACGGAAGCCGGAAAACGGTAGCTCATGGCATAACTGCGGACAAACGCCTCCACTCCGCCGTCCAAGCGGAAAAGCGGGGACAAGCGCCGGCCCAACTTGGCCTTCAGATGGAGTTCTTGCTGGCGTTGCAGCCAGGCGTCCCCCTCGGCGGCAGCATTGTCCACCATCTGGCGGTTGTACGACCAGGCCGCACCCGCAAACCACTCCCATCCGACACCGGACGTGCGTCGCAACGTAGCGTTCAAGTAGGCGTTGTTCTCACCCAAGCCGAACAGGCGGCGGTCATCACCCTCGTAGGTGGCAAAGTCCGTCCGATCGTACTGGGCATACAGCTTGGTCACGGTCGATGCATCGGGTGTAAAGCGCAGTTGCGTGGCTCCCGACAGCAGCTGATAGGGACGGCCGAAGTCCTTCCGACCGGGGTAAATCCGATTGTGCAACGCCATGTTCTGATAATTCAGGTCTACGGAAGCCGACCCTTTGCCGAACGTGCGCGTACCTCCCCCGCCTGCCCCCACAATGGAAGCGTTCAGCCCAAGTTTATCCACCGTGCTGTAATCCTTCGTCTCCAACGGCAGAACAGCCGAGAGTGCCCCACCATACTCCAGCGGTGCGCCGCCCGAAGCCAGGTTTACCCCGCTAAACAGGAAGGTGGAGTAACGGCTACGGGCCGAGGCGCCGATACCCACCGAAGTGTAGGGCACCAATACGTGCATGCCGTCGATGTAGGCCTGCGTCTCTCGGTCGTCGCCTCCGCGCACCAGCAGGCGGCCCGTCTCACCCTGCACCTGCGTGCCCGGCAGGGTCTGGAGTGCCCGGTAAAGGTCACCGTTCGCTCCGCCTACCGTAACCAGTTCCACGGGATGCAGGTCGCTCCACAGGCTATTGGCCGCCGGCGTGCGCCGACGCTTCACCACCACTTCGTCCAGCCCTACGCTGTCCGTCACCGTCACGCCGTCCAAGGTCAGGCAGATGGTGTCGGTCACGGCAATCTGCGCGTCGGCATCCGGGGCGACTGCTCCAGTCAATACCATCAGAATAAGGAATAAGCGTTTCATTGTTTTGCTTTTCTTATCGTTTAGCGAAAGCGAAATTAGAAGCAAGCGGACAGACAAAAAAATATCCGGGACAGACAGCCCGGATATGTGACCAACTGCATCCACGAGGGATGAATAACAAAGGTCTGGGACAAACGGCAAGCTTACTCGCTGCCCTCCAAAGCTCTTTTTACACGGACGGCATAGCTCCGCGAAACGGGTACTTCCGTCCCACACCCCTCCAGATGGAGCCGATAGCCCTGCGCATTGCCCGACACCTGCGCCACCTGATGCAGGTTGACGAGATAGGCGCGGTGACACCTTATTATATAAGGATAATCCAAAAACGCATCCTCCGCCTGCTTCAGCGTCAGGCGCAGCAGCTTCACCGCGGTCTTGCCGCTACCGGCGTCCAGGTAGCGCAGCCGTACATAGTTACCTTCCGACTCGGCATAGAGCAGCCGGGCGGGGTCGAGTGCCAGACTCTCCCTCGTCCCTCCTTCCAGCAGGACTTCCCCACGGGCTGCCGCCGACCGAGGTTCCGATACTGCTTCCGCCTGTACCCTTTCTGCCAGACGGGCGTTCATCGCCACCGCCTCCTGCAAGTTGTGGCTCAGTTGCAGGTTACGGTTCCACATCACGAACAGCACAATGGGAAAGGGCCCGATCACCACCATCCACAACAGGCAGACGGCCAGCAGACGCAAGTTCAGCTCCAAGCCGAATACCCCTGCCGTATAGCACCAGTTGCCCAACGTAATCAGCACGCACAGCAGCAGCGTGGAAAGTATCTCCTTGCCCACCGTCCACCGTTCTTCCCGATACCACGCAGGAAACAGGGCCGGAAACACGTAAACCGCCACCGCCAGCATGGCCGACGACACTACCGCATAGCCCGCCAATACAAACAGCTTATTCCCTTCCATCCGCGAGATGCCGAAAGGCTGGAGAACATAAAGAATGAAGAACACCAGCAGCGAAGGCAACACCACCGTTTTCCAACGCGCCCTCAACTCAGGATAGGGACTGCACAGCAACACCACCAGCTTATCGAATAGAGTTTTCATATCACTTTTCAAAAGGATTTCCACGCAAAGATAGTCATATTTTTGTAATATCCAGATGGCAAAACGGAGTGTTTTGACGCAAATTCAGAAAGAAACAACAAGATTTTTATGTTATAGAACATATTTTTCGTGAACAATTCGTACCTTTGCAGTGTTATTAGAAGAGAAAACAAGAAAAGAGATGTACAAACCGCTTTCCGAAACGCGGAAGGCACAAAACCAAGACGATTATGAAAAAAAACGTAAATGAAATCATGATGTTACAGTACCGTATCAAACGCTATCAAGCAATGGGAAACGGTGCCATGTGCCAAGCCTTGAATGGCAAACTTCAGAAACTGCTTGCACAGCAAGCTTGACTTAGTAAACAACCCTTTAAACAATATGAAAAGAAAGAGAGCGCATCCTCAGTGGATGCACTCTCTTTTGTCTTTTTAATACTTCCTATCCCTTCAAGCCTCCACAATATCTTTGCCAAAAGGCATCAACGCCACGGCTGCCAGCTTGAAGTGCTGCAGGCCGAAAGGTATACCTATAATGGTAATACAAAGGATGGCTCCGAAAATCAGATGTGAGAGGCAGATCCAGATACCGCCCAGCAAAATCCACACCACATTCATCAGTATGTACAGACAACCGTCCGAACGGCTACCGCTACGCACTTCCTTGCCGAAAGGCCACAAGGCCAACGAAGCCATCTTCAGCGTCTGTATGCCGAAAGGAATACCCACAATGGTCACCATCAACAGCAGACTGGCTACCACATATTCGATTGCCGTCAGAATTCCTCCGAACAGCAACCACAAAACGTTCATCAAACAACCCATATCTTTTTATTTTTCCAATATAACAATGATCATTCTGTCTCAAACTTATCTTTCACTGCTTGCGAAACGTGACTTCTTTAACCGCCCGCAAGCGATAAGTACGTGAAGAACCAGCCTTAGAAATAGTACCATCGCCCCAGACATACGTTTTCTCACCATCTTCACAAAGATAACGGACAGGCGTATCCTTTGTACCCGGTTCATAGCCAGTCTCTAAAATATCCAATCCTTTATCAGACAGCAACTTGTTAGTCTGCGACAAGTGAGTTCCACCGATGACATTTCGCATAGCCTTCGCCTCATCGGCCGTCGGAAAGCGCCATCCGCTAAGACCACCTTCCGTATAGGCGTTAACAAGGCCGGCTGCCTCGCTTGGATTTTCCGTATTCAAGGCAGAAGGAACATCCGTCCATTCTTTCGTACTCAACAAAAGCAAAGTAGCGCCGCCATTGTCGTCGGGAGTAGAAAGCGCTACCAGGTGACCATCCCACAATGTACCGGCGGCAGGAATATCCGTTCCACTGATTTCAGTATCACCCTCACCGCCACCCTCATTACCGCCGCCTGTCGTGCTGCCGAAGTCAAAACGAATGTTGCGCACATCCTTCCAATCTTCAGCCGTAATCTCGCCCGACAGATTGAAGCCTGCAGAGAAAGTCCCTTCCAGTTCATAAGGAGTATTGGCAACCAGCGGTTCGGACAAGGTATAACCATAGGTAGAAACAGCCCCTTTGCTATCAGTCAAGGCAATGGAAAGCGACACCCTGGCACGATCGGCCGAAGGAAAGACATACAAGACAGGAGATGTCCACACCCCTCTACCCGCATCGCTACAAGCAGTCGTCAACGAGGTGCTCCCACCGTAAGTGCCGTCCATGGCAAGCGAAGCATACACAGGCCCGACAGTGACATGCACCGCTTTTGTATCATCGGGGATGGCATGCAGTTCGATTTCCAAACGGCTCACAGCTGCCGTCAGCGTGATGCTGGTCGAAGCATCTCCGTCTACACGTACCTTGGCCATGCCGCACATCAGGGCTTCTTCAGCCATCTGCTGACCTGAAAATGTCACAACATCCTCCATATCCGGCCGATCAGAAAACGAATAGCCATCCACGCCACACAAAGCCACTATCGTATAATTTCCCGCTGCAAGGCAAAGCTCCATCGCACTGCCCTCTTCAGAACGCATCTCTGTAGAAGCCGCATACGCACCGTCGTCCGAAAAAGCATAAATATAAACAGGATAAGTAAGAGAAGAAGTTCCTCCCGCACGTGTCTGTACCCTCAATGTAGCCTCCGAAAAGTTTTCGTTCTCCTCATCCAATTCTGCTTGAATGCTATTCTGACACGCAGCCAGCAAAGACAGGAGTGTAAGTAGCAAGAAGATAGTGTTTTTCATGGTAATTCGTTTTACAGGTTTCAATAATTGTCCATCCCTATCGGGATTTCACCTTATGCCCACAAAAATAATACTATTTATCATATATAGCCCAACATTCATACATTTTTTCTGTCATTTGTTACAAAATCAGGCTAACTTCCTTATTCCCAGTCGCTGAACTCAAAGCTGAGCTGTTCCCACACTCCGTGACGATCGGCTTCCGCATCGCGCGGATTGGACACAGACAAGCCTATGAGCCGGATGGGATGTTCCTCATAATCCACCTCACGAAGCAACTGCTTGGCGAGAGGCAAAATGACGGACAACTCCGTCAGTTCCTTTCCCTGCGTGATGCTGCGGGTGATCTGGCGGAAGTCGTGAAACTTAATCTTCAACGTCAGCGTATTGCCACGAAAATCCTTCCGCCGGAGGCGCTCCACCAGCTCTACTGCCACATGATACAGCTCGATGATGACCGACGAGGTGCGGTTGATATCCTTCTCCAGCGTATGCTCACACCCGATGGACTTACGTACACGCACCGCCTCGACAGGCCGCAAGTCGATGCCGCGTGCAAAGTCATAATACACCGCCCCTACCTTGCCAAACTCTCTAGTCAGCATCTCCAACGAACGGGCGCGCAACTGGGCACCGTTGTGTATACCCAGCAGATGCATCCGTTTGGCCGTAACAGGTCCCACCCCCCAAAAGCTCTCGATAGGCAGACGGGCAATGAAGTCGAGTGCCTGGTCGGGATGGATGGTACAAAGCCCGTCCGGCTTACGATAATCCGAAGCAATCTTCGCCAGAAACTTGTTGTAGGACACGCCCGCCGAAGCCACGAGGTTCAGTTCGCTGCGTATCTTCCGCTTGATTTCACGGGCAATGTCCACCGCCAACGGGATGCCGAGCTTATTGTCAGTAACATCGAGAAAAGCCTCATCGAGCGAGATCGGCTCGATGACATCCGTATATTCATGGAAAATCTCATGTATCTGGCGCGACACCTCCTTGTACACCTCCATACGGCCGGGAATAAAGATAAGCGACGGACAGAGCCGTTTGGCTTTTTGCGACGACATGGCCGAACGTACTCCATAGCGACGCGCCTCATAACTGGCAGCAGCCACCACACCCCGCTCCTCGGCATGCCCCACCGCAATGGGCTTACCGCGTAGTTCAGGATGGTCGCGCTGCTCCACGGATGCATAGAAAGCATCCATATCGATATGTATGATTTTACGTTCAGTCATTGATTGCTTTCCTTCTCTATTATCAAACAGTAACAAAGATAGCGAAAGTAGAAAGTAGAAAAACAAGCTCGCTCGATTTTTTCACAAAGTCACATCTTGTTTTATAAATAGAATAGTCATCTCCATTCATCCCATTTTCACGCGTTAATTTATATAAAAATAAAATATCGTAAACATTTATTTTCTATTTTTGTAAAAAATCAAATCAAAAGTTCGGATAGATATCAAGTTATAATATCAAAACCAATAATACAGAAAGCTAATTAATAAGACTCATACCTAGTTAATCATTTTTATTTTATCAAGTAAATCGATTACTCTCTAATATTAATCATAAATTAGTTACAAATGAAGAAGTTCTTACTTTTAGGCGCAATGGGCTTGATAGCCTTCAGCGTACACGCACAGGACGCCTTTGACAAAGGCGACAGAAAAATGGATTTAGCCATTGGAGTGGGTACAGTAGCTTATGCCGATAAATCACGAGGCACATTCGACCAACATTTCGGAATGGAATGGGGCATCGGGCGTATTGCCGACAAAGTGACAATAGGCTTCGGATTTGCTGTAAATAACACCTACGGAGGAAAGTATCAAAACAAGGTAATAGGAGAGTATGACTACAAATATACTCGCACCACTTTTGGTAAAGTCTACAACTTCAGCACCAAGAAATGGGACAGGATAAATGAAACCAAGAAAGTATCCCGTGAAGGAATAGGTACAGCCGATGCCGATATTACCAGAGAAGATGTGAATGCTCTGGTGACCATCTCTTTCCACTACAGCCCCATACCGCAGCTTGACACATATTTGAAAATCGGAACCGGCGTCGGTTACATGACCTATCTCGTCGGCAACTATCAAAATACAGATGGTTTTCAGAGCGCAAGCGTCAACGATCATAGAGAAACACAATATACAGACATAACCACCCGATACAATTACAACGACCTCGATCATGTCAAATGGTCTTCTGTTGGAGGCTCTAAAATAGTACCGGCAATGGCAACATACGTTGGAGCCACTTACTTCCTGACCGAAAGTTGGGGTATCGGAACCCAATTTGGCTTAATCAGTGCGAACATCAAAGACAAAGACAAAGGATATCCAAATTCATACGGCATCTTTGCTGTAGGTGCTACCTATAAATTCTAACCATTCAACGCAAACGGGGAAGATTAAAAGGCTCAATCTTCCCCGTTTGTTATATACACTCCAAGTCACAATCAGCAACTTCAGCCGCGTAAAGTGCCACTTTAGGGAGCTAAAGAGGGACTTTACGAAGCTAAAGAAGGACTTGGTGCGAATACCCTTCTCCCACTTCAAACCAGTAAAAACATCCCTCCCCCCCTATTTATTCTAAGTTTCCCCCAAAATCCTTCACGCTTTCACATCGTCCTAATCCGCTCTATTACATTGATTTACGGTGAAAGCAAAGAATTCACCGACAGTAAGCATCTTTCATCACAAATCACTGTCGTTCAACAGATTGTAGTGAAACTTCACCGTAAAAAGTTTTTTTTCTCACGAAACAGTTTTGTGAAAGCGAAGCATGATACCCAAGTTTCACGCCTAAAAGCCTTTTTTCTCCAGTTGGGAAAAAAGTTTTTCCCTATTGGAAAAAAATAATTGCCTAACTGGGAAATAAAAGCTGCTTACTCCAGTTTCGCAAGTGCGAAAGTTACAAGAGTAAAACACCATCATTCTCCTTTGCGATTTTTGGGACAATAAATGTCTTTCTATACCGGTGTTTTACACTTTTCGGAACGAAAAGCGGCGATAATGTAGCAGACTTGTTACATATCGGTTACATAAAGAAGAGATAAATACTATACTAGCACTTATCTCTTCTACGTAAACTTCGTCTTGCAAGTATATCAATAGATTTCAACTTTAGTTTGTCTTAGTTGGGGAGATTTAGTTTCGGAATACTCAATTGAAGTACGGTTTTTCATTTTTGAATAATTAGCTAAAAGATCAATTAATGTTTGAGCACAATTATCAGGTAAACGTACTTCTTCTTTGGTTATTTTAAATTCACCACTTTTTAGCCTTTGAGTTGTTCTTACAATAATTCCACAATATTCTTTAGCTTTACCTAAATCGTGATAAACCAATTCTTGCACTACGGGTAATTGAACACCATTTTGCATTGCTTTAAACCCTTCTCTGAAAAATGAAACTCTATCAACATATTCTGAATTATTTATTCCAGAGTATACTATATAATACTTTTTCCCATTTATTTTAAAAGTATCAAAGTGGTGTATCTTATCTCCAAGAAGAGATGTTACACCAAAAGGAGCTTTAGTTTGTGCATTTTGTGGATTAGAACAATCAGGAACAATTGTAATCGCCTCATCAAGATTTTCTAAATCAATCAGAATTGGTTCGACCATTTCTGTTTTTGCCCCATCCCCTTCTGTCAAATTAGCAACCGATATTTTTGCATTCATCATTGGCGACGACATTACCATCAACACGACAACCAAAACTTTTGCCAAATTGTTTGAGCGTCTATTATATTCAACAGGTGAACCTTCTGTATCACCATTATTTTTTCTGCTATTTTGTCCTGCAAAATTCACATAATGATTCACATTCAAACCGATACCTAATCCTGAAACAGCCATTCGTATCATATGCATCTTCCTTTTCATCTCCTTGATTTTCTTTTATTTCTAATAAAAACGAGTTTTATCTAATTTAATCATCCTCCCATTTCAAACAGCAGAATTCATTATCTGTCCACAATGAGACCTTTTATTATTCAAAAATAGTAAAATTTCTTTCACCTTCCACTCTGCTTTTACAATAATTAACTCGCCAATCAATGTATTATGGGAAGTATAGTCACTATTCACCCTCACAATACCAATCTTTACACCTTCATCTTTTTCATCAAGCAAACATTCAAATCCTTTGGAATGGACAGCTCATACAAGAAGCAAAAAACAAGGCACGAATAATGCCAATCACATCATCCGTGCCTTATTCTATATCTTGAAAAACAGGTTATTTCTTCAAGCGGGCAATGATTTCATCAGCCACCTTCTTACCGGACATCAACATGCCGCCGAAGATGGGCCCCATACGAGGAGTACCCGATACAGCTGATGCAGCCATACCGCAAACGTAAAGACCGGGATAGATTTCCTTCGTGCCGTTCACCACTTCTTCCTCACCAGACACAACATCCAACGAACGCTCGCCGATAACCGCACCGGTCTCTGTAGCCAGACGGATACCGTTCTTGCGGGCAACGGTAGCGGCTATCTCACTATCGTGGCCAGTACCGTCGATAACAACCTTTGCCAGGATGTTCAGCGGGTCGACATGCAGGCCTTCGCGAAGGACAGGGGTCCAGTTAACTACTACACCACTCACCTGATTGTTCTTGAAGATGACATCTTCCACCGAGTAGCAGTTGAAGATAGTGGCACCTGCATGAACGGCATGATAGAGCAACGAGGAAGTGCTCTCCACGGAATCCATCACATACAGCCCGTCGGCAAAAGGCGCGTGGTTGATTTCGAACTCGCGCACGATGTCCATAGCTTCTTCCTGGATGACAATCTGGTTGAACATCATGGCACCACCCCACATACCGCCGCCTGGAGCCAGCTTGCGGTCGAACTGAGCTACCTTCAAACCGGCCTTGGCCAGATAATAAGCAGCCACAATACCCGAAGGGCCACCGCCTACGATAGCTACATCGAGGTCGAGGTTCTTCTCCAACTTCTCAAAATAGGTACTGATAATACCCTGTGATACTTTTGTTTCAATCATTTTGTTCTTAAAATTAGAATGTTATAATCATTTTATCTTGTTTACTTATCCTTCACCGTTTCCTGTTCGGTATAGTCACAATCGGTCAGGCGCTGACTGATACGCATGGCACAGAAGTGAGGACCGCACATGGTGCAATACTTGCCATTCAGGTGGTTGGCCTCCTTATAATATTGCAACGCCCGCTCAGGGTCGAGGCTCAAGTTGAACTGGTCTTTCCAACGGAACTCATAACGGGCTTTGCTAAGCGCATTGTCACGTACCTCGGCACCCGGATGTCCTTTGGCCAAATCGGCAGCATGGGCTGCAATCTTATAAGTAACCACACCTACACGAACGTCTTCCTTCTGCGGCAAAGCCAGGTGTTCTTTCGGCGTAACGTAACAAAGCATGGCCGTGCCATACCAACCAATCTGAGCAGCTCCAATAGCGCTCGTAATATGATCATAACCAGGAGCAATGTCAGTAACAATAGGACCCAACGTATAGAACGGCGCCTCGTGACACTTCTCAATCTGGCGATCCATGTTCTCACGAATCTTGTGCATGGGCACGTGGCCGGGACCTTCGATAAACGCCTGCACATTCTTAGCCCAGGCACGCTCCACAAGTTCGCCCATCGTATCGAGTTCGGCAAACTGAGCGCGGTCGTTGGCATCGTAGATGGCACCCGGACGGAGGCCATCGCCCAACGAAAGGGCTACGTCGTACTGTGCACAGATGTCGCAGATGTCATCAAAGTGCTCATAGAGGAAACTTTCCTTCTGATGCACCTTGCACCATTGCGAAATGATACTTCCTCCACGACTCACCATGCCGCAAAGACGTTCGTTGGCATAATGGATGTTCTTCAGGCGGATGCCACAATGGATGGTAAAATAGTCTACGCCCTGCTCGCACTGTTCAATGAGCGTATCGCGGAAAAGTTCCCACGTCAGATCTTCTGCTTTACCTTTTACTTTCTCCATTGCCTGATACATAGGCACAGTACCCACAGGAACAGGGCAGTTACGGATAATCCATTCGCGCGTTTCATGGATGTTCTCTCCTGTAGAAAGATCCATCAGCGTGTCCCCTCCCCACTTGCAACTCCAGATAGCCTTTTCCACTTCTTCTTCAATAGTCGAAGTGGTAGCAGAGTTACCAATATTGGTATTGATCTTCACCAGGAAGCGTGTACCAATAATCATCGGCTCGGCCTCAGGATGATTGATATTGGCAGGCAGGACAGCACGTCCGGCTGCAATCTCCTGACGCACAAACTCGGGAGTAATATATGATTCAATGCCCAATTCACGATTGTTCATATTCTCACGGATAGCTACATATTCCATTTCAGGGGTAATGATACCCTGCTTGGCATAGTACATCTGCGACACCTGACAACCTTTTTTCGCTCTATAGGGCAGGCAAATATGTTCGAAACGCAAATAATCAAGACTCTTGTCTGCCAGACGTTCACGACCATATTCCGAGGAGATTTCGGGCAGCACTTCTACATCACGACTACGTATCCAGGCTTCGCGCAGGCGCGGCAAACCTTTACGCAAATCCACTTCTACAGAAGGATCGCTGTAGACACCACTCGTATCGTAGACATAAACGGGAGCATTCTCACGCGTCACCCGACGGCCGTCTTCGATGGTGACAGTCGGAGTCAGATTGACACGACGCATAGCTACCCGCACGTCGGGATGGATTTCACCCTTCAAATAGACTTTCTCCGAGTCGGGATAGGTTATTTTAATGTTGTCTTCCATAAGTTTATACTGTTATTTTTGGGTTAATTCTATGATTCGTTTCATTTCTTCCACTGGATCTGAAGCACGCAGGATGCTACCGCTCAAGGCGATACCATTCAGACCTGTAGCTTTCAGATCGGCTATATCGTCTGCCCCGATACCGCCAATACCTACGATGGGCAGGTTGATTTCATGTTCCTCCATCTGCGACAGGAGCCTGCGATACCCTTCCAAACCAAGGATAGGCGCCAGATTCTTTTTAGTTGTCGTATAGCGAAAAGGACCACATCCGATATAGTCGGCCCCTGCACGATGAAGACGCTGTATGTCATCAAAGGTATTTGCTGTGCCGCCAATGATAAACTCAGGTCCCAGATAGGCTCGTGCCTCGTCGACGGGCATATCAAGTTTACCTAAATGGACACCATCCGTATGAAGACGCTTCACCAGCTCTACACGATCGTCCAGCACAAAATAAGCTCCAAAATCATGGCACATAGCCTGAACTTGTCGCGCCACGGTCTCTACCTCCTCGTCCGAGGCATCCTTCATACGCAACTGAATCCAACGGCATCCACCTTCAAGGGCAATGCGGGCTGACTCGGCATAGCCAATGGTATCGGTAAAATGAGTAATGAATTGTACTTGAAACATAAGCTCCTTTCATATTAAACTATATCATAAACAACAGAAAAGGAGCATCCGCACAGACGCTGTGATGAAAAAAACAGAAATAAACACTCAAAAAAATCCCTCCGCCGGCATGATCCGTATCAGGTTCATTGGGTATAATCTCAGCCATTGCGTTCGCACAAGGCACCCCCTTTTCTGAAATCTGCAGCAAATAACGGAATAAAAAACGGAATATCAAAGGAGATAACCCCTTTTTAGGATTATTATTACCCACAAAAAAGAGAGCACTTCCAGCGGAACGCTCTCTTCTCATATCATAACAGTGAAGTGATTTAAACTTTTCTTTTCCTTGCACATTTTCTCAATAGCATAACGG
>ERZ780198.306-NODE-306-length-56752-cov-11.536166_pt1 | contig 56752 bp, 53 predicted proteins | sample MGYA00510979_ERZ780198 | MGnify/ENA primary metagenome ERZ780198 (study PRJEB29588, sample SAMEA2158039) | human gut metagenome | biome: human gut; feature: human-associated habitat; material: faeces | place: Denmark | collected 2008/2010 ...
AAATAAGCGTAAAATCCTATTGCAGATGTTCTGAGTTAGTCTGCAATAGGATTTTATTTATATACATTGTTGTAGTTTTAAAAATAATTTGAACGATTATAAAAAATTCTTCCACTCAACTTATACAATCTTGTCTCACATTAAATCACTCGAAAATCTGAGCCTTTCATTATAAATAATGAAACATTCAAAAGAATAAAAATGCAGATTCTTTACAAAACGATTTCTATGAAAAAACATTTGCTTTTAACGCAACAAAATAATATAATGTAGCTAACTTCACCATAAGAACAAAGGAGTGCAGCAAATGGGATGGTTTAGTTCAAACAAAAATCCTGAAACAGATTATGATTCTATTGTTACAACAACCGGCGACTTAAAAGAAGAATATTCTATTATGGGAATCATTTTCTCAGATGGTTCTTTAGGAGACAGTACGCAAGATTGGGAAGTTGAACTCATTAAACTGAAAACCAAGGCTTTAGCAATGAAAGGTCATGCTATAATTTACGTCAAAGCAATTAGCGACGGGAAATATAGTAGATTAATGGGTACAGTAGTACAATTCATTTGATATAAAAGAGGCTGGGATAGAATCTGGTATCTTTGTTTTTAAATATGCTTAAAATAAAAAACACACCTTTTTAGGTGTATTCTCAAAAATTAAGTATTATGTTATAATACATTTTGAGACAACTGGTAGTCGGTTTTCTTACTCCCTAGAGAGTGGGGGTGATGTTATGACTGTTTTCGAAGCGTTATCTCTGATGATTGCTTTCGCAACTCTGGTCGTGCTGATCCTTACGTATCTTAAGTAATTACGGCATGAAAAAAAACCGCCTAGCGGTAAGACGGTTTCTTTCTAACTTTTAAACAATGAGGAGAACCGGCTTTCCACAACCAGTTGTCTCTTTATGTTTATTATACGTTTTATCTTGTTTTTTGTCAAACCTGAAGGGGTTGCGGAGAGTGTTTTGGATTTTACTGTGGTTTAATGGCAACCTTAATCCCAAAAATAAAACACATACCCTAAGAAACCTGCTAATATTTTAGGCAATTTGCTTACTCTCCTTTGCCATTTCCCACATAAGTAAAAGATTATCCGCTGCAAAACTCTCAATCCAATAAATCTCGTCCTCACTAAAGCCAAAAGCCTTGATAAACTTTTTGTCAGGCATAATAATTTCAGCGAAATCAAAACCATTATTATTGTTGGGACGTTCAAATCTTACGCAAATATATTTCTTGTATTCTTCATCTATAATGTCGCTGGTAGTGACTGTAATGCCGTTGAACATGCAGTAGTAATGCTTGTTGGTACACATAGGCGCACAACTCCTTTCAATGAGCTTATTTAATTATATTATAGCGTAGCAGGGGTGAATAGTAAATAGAAGAATACCCCCCATCACCTCCACACTTAATTCACAATAGTTTTATATTTTCTTTTAGTAACCTATGCTATAATATGCTTAGAAAGTGTAAATGAGGTGATTATCATGCGTAAATTTACAGCCTTACTATTAGCTGCCTTAGTGCTTGTAGGCGCTAACATAGCTCTTGCTGATAAAACCATAACCTTAGACAAGGATACCAAGCTGGTGCCGCAGGGCTGGACGGTAGCGGACGATATCAAGTTCAAGAAGAATACTGTTGTAAAGCTCAATGATGACGGTCAGGTAATCGAGGGCGTGCTGGCGAGTGCCACCTATCTGCGTCCTGCCGGATGGAAGAGCCTGGCGAGCAACTATTATTATGTGGAGCGGAGTGCGCCGTTCTTCCCGCCGCGCTTCTTCTACCATCCGTACCGCCCGGGGCTGGTGATTCCTGCCGACGGTCATGTGCGCTACATGGGCAATAAGTCCGTGATCTTTGCCAAGGACGGCACTGTGCTCAGCGGTGTGATTGATAATGATGTTATCCTGCAGCTGAGCGATAACGGCTACGGCTTTGTGCGCTTCAAAAATGACAATCTGCTGACCTTTGATGCAGATGGCAGGGTTATAACCGGTACACTGGCGGAGGCAACGAAGCTGCGTCCGCTTGGCTGGCAGCACAATCTGCAGGATGAAAGCGCCGGTTTTGTTGAATTCAAGAGCGGTACAGGCATCACTTTTGATGCGACCGGCCTTGTAACCAACGGTTCGCTGAGCAAGAAAACCTTGTGGCATAATGCTGACGGCAGCACGAAGGAGCTGGAGGCCAAGGCACCGGTTGCTTTTACTGCGGACGGAGCAGAGCAGGGATAACAAAAATATATAATACCGTACAGGCTTCTGAGGCTATGACGCTGAGGTCTGCACGGTATTTTTTTATAGGTGGGTATGCCTAAGGATAAAATAGATTTTTTGACATCAGCGTTTGTAACAGGCGCTAAGTGTAGCCGTAAAAGCAATACTGTACAATTATGGAGTAATGAGGTATACTATATGTAGTGCGAAAGCAATATTATTATGAATTGAAAAAATTTTCTTCAAGGAGGAAACAGCATGGAAGAAACAAGACCCTTTGTAAGCTGGGACTTAGTCCACGATTTTATGGTAGACGTATTTGTTAAATACGGTGTTCCCGAAGAGGATGCACGCATTTGTACAGATGTTCTGCTGGAAAGCGACAGACGCGGTATCGAAAGCCACGGCTGCAACCGCTTCAAGCCTATTTATCTGGATCGTATTAAAAACGGCACCCTGCTGCCGAAAACCGAAATTGAAATTGTCAAGGATACTCCTTGTACTGTAGTTATGGATGCTCATAACGGCATGGGCATGGTTGCTTCCCATAAGATGATGGAAATGCTGATTGAAAAGGCTTCCAAATACGGTATGGCCGGCGGCACCATCTTTAATTCTACTCACTACGGCATTGCAGGCTACTGGACCACTATGGCTGAAAAGGCAGGCATGATCGGTATTTCCGGTACCAACGCAAGACCTTCCGTTGCTCCTACCTTCGGTGTTGAGCCGATGATGGGCACCAATCCGCTGACCTTTACTATGCCTACCGATGAGGAGTTCCCGTTCAACTTTGACTGCGCAACCAGCATCATCCAAAACGGTAAGATTGAGTTCTATGCTAGACAGGGCAAGGATACTCCGGCAGGTCTGGTAGTTGCAAAGGACGGCGGCACCATGACCGAATCCGCTACCATCCTGAAGGAAATGCGTGCAGGCAATGTTGCGCTGCTGCCGTTGGGCGGTCTGGGCGAAGAAACCGGCGGCTACAAGGGCTACGGCTTCACTACTATCGTAGAGATTCTGTCCTCCGCACTGGCAGGCGGTCCTTTCATGAAGGCACTGTCCGGCAAGGATGAAAACGGCAACAACGCTATGTATCATCTGGGCCACTTCTTCTTCGTTATCAACCCGGCGTTCTTCATGGGCGTTGACACCTTCAAGAAAACTGCCGGCGATATCTGCCGCGGTCTGCGTAATTCCACCAAGGCTCCCGGTCAGGAACGCATCTATACTGCCGGCGAGAAGGAATACATGGCTTGGCTGGATAGAAAAGAGAAGGGTGTACCGGTTGGCGAATCCATTCAGAAGGAGTTCATTCAGCTCAGAGATGAGCTGGGCCTGACTCAGTACAAATTCCCGTTTGAAAAATAATAAGCTATAACAAAAGCCTGGGCGTTTGCTCAGGCTTTTTGTGTGGGGAGATGTTGTTCAAGAGGAATAAGCATGCTATTTATTTTATTGACAAAGCAGTACGGCTTGATTTTTACTATTGCAGTAAATTTATAGTCGTACGGCTTGATTTTTTAGTCTTTATTCTTGATGAAGATGAAGATCAGTCCGCTGATACCCATCAGCAGCGGATAGAAGCAGTAGGGGATGATGGCGAAGGGGGTAAGTCCCGTGAGGCTTGCCGCAGCCAGAAGCTGTGCGCCGTAGGGGATAAGTCCCTGACCCATGGAGCTGAACATATCCAGCAAAGAGGCGCTGCGGCGAGGAGTTACGCCGAACTCTTCGCTGATATCCTTGGCAATAGGACCTGCCATAACAATCGCAACAGTGTTGTTTGCGGTGCAGATATCAACAAGCAGAGCGAGAGCTGCAATACCCAGCTCACCGCCTTTGGTGCTGCTGATGCGGCTCTTGATGAAGTTTAGTACGAAATCAATACCGCCGTATTCCTTAATCAGGGTAATGATGCAGGCCACGATGATAGAAATAACGGTGATGTCATACATAGACATAATGCCGTTGCCAACGTGGGTAAACATTTTGGTAGCAGTAAACATGCCTGTTCCGAGGCCTACCAGCATACTGAGCACAGTACCGATGATGAGAATAACGAAAACATTGACACCGCTTACAGCACCGATTAATACGAACAGATAGGGAAGAACCTTTATCAGACTGTAATCGAGGTTGCCGTTGACCTGATATTCGTTGGTGTTGCCCAGGAAGTAGAACAGACCAAGAGTGATGATTGCTGCCGGCAGGACGATTTTAAAGTTTTCACGGAACTTGTCGCGCATATCGCAGCCCTGAGTTTTAACAGCAGCAATAGTGGTATCGGAAATAATAGAAAGGTTGTCACCGAACATTGCACCACAGACTACGGCACCGGCGCAGATAGCCATCGGGAAGCCGGTTTTATCGCTGATGCCTGCAGCAATCGGAGCAAGTGCGGTAATAGTGCCTACGGAAGTACCCATAGAAATGGAAATAAAGCAGCCGATAGCGAAAAGGCCTGCAACCGCCATGTTGCCCGGCAGAATAGAAAGGCCGAGGTTAACAGTGCTTTCTACACCGCCGGCAGCGCGGACAGCGCCGGAAAAGGCACCTGCGGCAAGGAAGATGAGGCACATGGTGAGAATATTTTCGTCACCTACGCCGGTAGAAGCAAGGCGCAGCTTCTGCACAAAGCTGAGCTTTTTGTTTTGCAGGAAAGCTATGATTAAAGCAATTAAAAAGCCTACAATCGCAGGCATGCTGTAAAAATCCCCGGTAATCAGGCCTGAGCCTATAAAAAACAGCAAAAAGACTGCGATAGGCAGCAGAGCGATGGCACGCCCCTTGGAATGGTTGTTGGTCATAAACAGAATCTCCTTTTATATAATTTTCAGCTTTTTCTATTATATCAATTAAATTTTTAGTATGCAAGGAAGATTGATGAAGGATTACTAAAAGAATAACAAAAAACCTCAGCTGCATTGCTACAACTGAGGCGATTGGCAAGCAAGTGCTTATAAATCTTTCGTTTTGAATTCTTCGTAGCCTTCGTACATATAGCTTGCATCAATACCCTTCATATAAATCTCGCGGTCATTAATATGCTCGGTCAGGGCGTTCTTTAAGAGAAACTTGATTTCCAGGTCCTTAATCGGGCTGCGCTCCATAGCGGACAGATAATCTTCCTTATTAACCTTGCTCCAATCAATAACCAGCTGCAGCTCTTTTTTCAAAATAAGATCAAGCCAGATGCGCGTACTGCGGCCGTTGCCCTCACGAAAGGGGTGGGCGACATTCATTTCAACATATTTTTCGATGATTTCGTCGAAAGTGCTTTGCGGCATGCGCTCAATCTGTATCAGCGCATCAAGCAGATACATGGCCGGGACAAAACGGAAGCCACCCTTGGCAATGTTTACAGAGCGAACCTTGCCTGCAAAATCGTAAATATCCATAAAAAGCTGCTTATGAATCGTCTGCAGCGTTTTGAAGGTGCCGGCCTCCAGCTTGTGCAGCATACCGCTTTCGAAAAGCTCTAACGCACGCTTTTTGCTTAAGCGCTCTTCCTGAGTTGCCAGCTCGGCGGAGCTGGTGATGCCTAATTTATTTTCCAAAGTCATAGTGTGGATACCTCGTTGGTAATAGTGATGTACTTATTATATCATAAATCAATTTCGGGAAAAACAAAAAGCTCCGAACTACTAAAAGTTCGAAGCTATAACTTCTTGGCTCCCCGAGTAGGACTCGAACCTACGACGCCCTGATTAACAGTCAGGTGTTCTACCGGCTGAACTATCGGGGAATTAAGGTTGGTAAGTCAACCAACGAAGATTATTATACTCGCATGGCAATTATTTGTCAACAGTTTTTTTAGAAAAATTTATAAGTATTTTGAAAAGGCGATAAATGCACGGAATTTAGGAGATGAAATGCCTATATAGAATTAAGGCAAGTGATATGAAAGGCGAGGGAAAGATGGTCTTGATGTGTTGCCTTAAAGGCGGCGCTCTTCACCTTTACTTAATGCAGAAAGCGAAGAAAGCAGTAAGAGCCAAAATCTTTAGACAAATAGTAGGCGCTTTTAAGGTTTTATGCTATAATATCCTTAATGATATAAACTACATGTGTAAAGGAGTGTTCCCCATGGAAGAAGCTGTATTATACGCTGTGGAAAACAATATTGCGACGATTACTATGAACCGTCCGAAGAGCCTGAATTCAATGAATGACGCGCTGATTGACGGTTTGCATGCTGCCATTACCAAGGCTGCTGCTGACGCTGAGGTGCGTGCTATAGTACTTACCGGCAACGGCAAGGCATTTTGTGCTGGTGGTGATCTGAGCTATCTGAACGGCTTGGAAGGCGTTGCTGCTAAGAAGGACTTTATCGCTAAGGTGGGCGACGTTGCCAAACGCTTGACTACTATTCCTAAACCTGTTATTGCTTATATCAATGGCGTTACTGCCGGTGCCGGCGTTAACCTGATGCTGGCCTGCGACCTGGTGTATGCATCTGCCAAGGCACGCTTTGGCGAGAGCTTTGCCAAGGTTGGCCTGATTCCCGACTGCGGCGGTCTGTATTTCCTGCCGAAGGCTATCGGTGTGCTGAAGGCTAAAGAGCTGATGTTTACCGGTGACTTGATTGACGCTGCGACTGCCAAAGAGCTTGGCATGCTGAACGATGTTTATGAAGACGAAGAGCTGAAGGATAAGGTTTACGCTATGGCTGCACGTCTGGCAGCAAGCGCTCCGCTGTCTATCAGCCTGACGAAAAAATATCTTAACGACCATGACCTGACTCTGGACGAGGTGCTGGCAATCGAAGAAACTACCCAGGCGCTGCTGATGGGTACCGATGACTGCAAGGAAGGCATTGCTGCTTTCTATGAGAAGCGTGCACCGCAATTCACAGGCAAATAAGAAACTAATCAGCAGAAAAAAGTAAATGTTTACGGAACTGTCACATAATTTATACTGATGGTTCCGTTTTCTTTTTGACGTAGGAATACAAGATGTTGTATAATAAATCTATTAATAAATTTTTCTCGGAGGAAAGTATGCTCGATTTCAGTACAATGATTTATCGCATTCCTGCACTGTTGTTTGCGATTACGATACACGAATATGCCCATGCGCAATGTGCGGACAGCATGGGTGACCCGACTGCGCGTTACATGGGACGCATGACCTTCAACCCGATGGCGCATCTGGACCCGTTGGGCGCGATTCTGCTGGTGGTAGCCGGCTTCGGTTGGGCTAAGCCCGTAGAAATTAACCCCAGCAATTTCCGCAACCGCCGCGAAGGTATTCTGAAGGTTTCCTTTGCCGGTCCCGCAGCCAATCTGTTTTTGTGCTTTCTCGCAGCATTCTTCATGACGTTTTTAAATCGCTTCGGTCTTTTGAGTGATGGCGTTTACAGCTTTTTGCTGTGGATGCAGTTATATAATGTATGGTTTGCTTTCTTCAACCTGATTCCGGTTCCGCCGTTGGACGGCTCCAAGATTCTTTCGGAGCTTCTGCCGCCGTCTATGGCCTGGAAATTTGACAATCTGGTTGGACGCTACGGCTTTTATATTCTGATTGCGTTGGTGTTCACCGGTATTACAGGTGCGATTATCAGACCGCTTGCCGCTGGCTACATGCTGCTGGTAAACGGTATCTTGGGTTTAGTGTTCTAGGCCATGGCTGATTTATCGTTGAAGCTGACTGCGTTCGAAGGTCCGCTGGATTTGCTCCTGCACCTTATCGAGCGTGATAAAGTAGATATTTATGACATTCCCATCGCTGCGGTTACGGAGCAGTATATAAGCTATCTGCGCAGCATGAGCGAATTTGATATGGAGGTTGCCAGTGATTTTCTGGTGATGGCCGCAACGCTGCTGCAGATTAAATCGCGCATGCTGCTGCCCAAGCAGTCCGCTGAGGGCGAGGAGGAGGAAGCAGACCCGCGCCAGCAGCTGGTGGAAATGCTGGTGGAATACCGCCGCATTAAGCGTGCCGCTGCTGCTTTGGCGGATATGAAGCAGAGCGCTGACCTGTACTGGCAGCGTGAGCCGATGTTCGGCAATCTGGTGGAGCGCACTGTTGCTCCCTGCACGGTGCAGCAGTTATTGAAGGCTTTGGCAGGCATGACGACTGCGCCCGACGGCAAGCCGGCAGCCTTTATTGAGCCGCAGGCCTACAGCGTGCAGGATAAAATGGCAGATATTCTGCAAAGACTGCAGCGCAGGCCACAGGGCTTTATGCTGAATGAAATTTTTACCGCAGGCAGCCCTGCCGAGAAGGTAGCCTGCTTTTTGGGTGTACTGGAGCTGCTGAAGCTAGGGTTGATTACTATCAGCCAAGCACAGCGCTTTGCACCGATTTATATCTTCGGCAAGCAGGGACAGGAGGAAGCAAACGATGTATCTTGACAAAATGACAGGAGCACTGGAAGCGGTGCTGTTTGCTGCAGGTGAGCCTGTTTCTGTAGCGGAGCTTGCGGACCTTCTGCAGCTTGATAAGCCGCAGGTGTGGGAGCTTGTTTCGGAGCTGAAGCATTCCTACGAGGCGGAAAGCAGGGGATTGATGCTGCGTGAAACAGCAGGCTGCTTTCAGCTGGTGACCAAGCCTGTTTACTATAATGTACTGCTGGGCTTAGGACGCAAAAAGGAAGTAAAGCTGACGAATGCTTCCTTGGAAACCCTGGCGATTGTCGCTTTTAAGCAGCCGGTGACGCGCGCAGAGATGGAAGCCATCCGCGGCGTGAAGGTTGACGGCGTACTCAATACACTGCTGGACTTAGGTCTGGTGGCAGAGGCAGGACGCAAAAAGGCTTTGGGCAACCCCATTTTATATGCTACGACAGAAAAATTTCTGATGGTGTTCGGACTGAACTCATTGGAGGAGCTGCCGCCGCTGGAAACGAAGCCTGAGGATGAGGCAGAGGCTGCGCAGCAGGTGCTGCAGCTTGATAATACATTAGAAGCAAAGGAAAACTGAGATAGATGGAAGAACGTTTACAAAAAATCCTGGCGGCAGCAGGCGTTGCCTCCCGCCGCGAAGCAGAAAAAATTATTACGGCAGGTCGCGTCCGCGTGAACGGCAAGGTTGTTACCGAGCTGGGCTGCAAGTTTGATGCCGACAAGGTACGCATCAGCGTTGACGGCAAGCCTATTGCGCAGGAAGCCAAGGCTTATTACATGTTCTATAAGCCGAGGGGAGTAGTCACCACTATGTCCGACCCGCAAAACCGCCGCAGCATTGCCGATTTCGTGCAGAACCTGCCGGAGAGAGTTTTCCCGGTAGGACGCCTGGACTTCAATACCGAAGGACTGTTGCTGCTGACGAATGACGGTGCGCTGGCACAGGCGCTGATGCACCCGAGCCATGAAGTCAACAAAACCTACTTTGTTAAGGTTCCGGGCATTGTGCCGCAGGAAAAGCTGGACCAGCTGCGCTTGGGCGTAAAGCTGGAGGACGGCCCGACCGCTCCGGCGATTGTCAACCTGCGTGATTATGACCATGAGCGTGGATTTACGCTTTTTGATATCACCATCCATGAGGGACGTAACCGCCAGATTCGCCGCATGTGCGACGCTATCGGCTTCCCGGTGCGCGATCTGAAGCGCATTAAGCTGGGACCGCTGCAACTGAGCAACTTGGGACGCGGCAAGTTCCGCAGCCTGAGCGAGCAGGAGTTATCTCAGCTCAGAAAGGCGGCTAAGCTATGACGCGAGTTGCGATTGTAGGCGGCGGCGCGGCAGGCCTGTTGGCAGGTATTGCTGCAGCCTGGAGCGGAGCGCAGGTAACGATTTATGAAAAAATGCGTGTGCCGGGCAAGAAAATGCTCATCACCGGCAAGGGACGCTGCAACATTACCAACGCTTGTGAAATACCCGATTTCATAAAAAATCTGCCCGGAAACGGAAGATTTTTAAATAGTGCTTTACATAGGTTCTCAAATGATGATATAGTATTGCTGTTGGAGAGTAACGGACTGCCGACGAAGGTTGAACGCGGCGGCCGTATTTTTCCGGTAAGTGACAAGGCGAAGGATGTAGTTGATACGCTGGTGAGGATTTATACCGAGGCCGGCGGCAAGCTGCAGACCGACACCAAGGTTATTGATATCATGGTCAAGGAAGGCCATGTGTACGGCGTGCGTACGGTCAACGGCGTGTACGAGGCAGACAGAGTTATTCTGGCTGCGGGCGGCGCCTCCTATCCGGGCACAGGCAGCGATGGCGGCGGTGCCAAGCTGGCGAAAAAGCTGGGTCACACGATTGTGCCGCTGAAGCCTTCTCTGATTCCGCTGGAAAGCGATTATCCTTATGTTGATGACCTGCAGGGCTTGTCTTTGCGCAACGTACAGGCAACGCTTTTGGCCGACGGCGTAAAGCTGGGCAGTGAATTCGGCGAGATGCTGTTTACGCATTTCGGCGTTTCCGGTCCCATTGTGCTTTCGCTGAGCAATCTTGCCGCGGACGCTTTGGCTGCGGGCAAGGATGTAGAGCTGGAGGTTGACCTGAAGCCTGCGCTGAGCGAGGAAAAGCTAGATGCGCGCATTCAGCGCGATTTTGTGCAGTACAGCCGTAAGCAGGTGCTCAACGGCATGAAGGATTTGCTGCCGCAGCGACTGATTCCCGTTGTGCTGGATATGTCCTACGTTGATGAAAACAAATTCATCAACCAGGTTTCGCGCGAGGAGCGTCACAGACTGCTGCAGACGCTGAAGCATTTTGTCATCACCATTTCCGCAACACGTCCGATTGCAGAGGCTATCGTTACCGCAGGCGGCGTGAGCGTGAAGGAGATTGACCCCAAGACCATGGAATCCAAGCGCATCAAGGGCCTGTACTTTGCAGGCGAGGTTATGGATATCGACGGTTATACCGGCGGCTATAATCTGCAGGCAGCGTTCAGCAGCGGTCATGCTGCGGGCGAAGCGGCGGCTGCCGAAGAATAATTCATAAATTTGACTTAAATTAGGCTATCCATATACATGTAAAACATGGTATTATATAGATAGCTAATACATTATAAAGTGTGGTTATGTAGAATGAAGAAAATTGTTGTGGCAATTGATGGTCCCGCAGGTGCAGGCAAAAGCACTATTGCGAAGCTGGCTGCCGAAAAATTAGGCTATGCCTATATTGATACCGGTGCCATGTACAGAAGCGTAGCCTGGAAGTTTTTGCAGACAGGCAAACCTTTTGACGAGGACTTTATCAGCGGCTTATCTAAGACTATGCTGATTGACTTCAAGCCAGAGGCAAAAATCAACCGTGTTTTTGTGGACGGTACCGAGGTTACCGATGCTATCCGTACTCCCGAAGTGACGGCGATTGTATCGCGTGTTGCTGCTATCGGAGCAGTGCGTGAGGCAATGGTGGACCAGCAGCGCCGTATGGGCGAGGCAGGCGGTGTCCTGATGGACGGCCGTGATATCGGTACGGTGGTATTCCCGAACGCACAGCTGAAAATTTTTCTTACTGCTTCGGTTGAGGAAAGAGCGCGCCGCCGCTATGCGGAAATGGTGGCCAAAGGTCAGCAGGTTGATCTGCAGCAGCTGCAGGCGGATATTGCCGAGCGCGACAAGCAGGACAGCGAGCGTGCTATCAGTCCGCTGCGTCAGGCAGAGGATGCCTTGCTTCTGGATACATCCGATATGGGCATCAGCGAGGTTACCGATAGAATTTTACAGCTGGTGCAGGAGCGCGCACAATGATTTATACCTTAGTGAAGAATCTCTTTAAAATTCTTTTTACCATCTTTTTGCGATTGAAGGTAGAAGGAACAGAAAATATTCCCAAGGATGGTCCGCTGGTTATAGCGAGCAACCATCTGAGTCTGCTTGATCCGCCTGTACTTGGTACGGCAGCAACCCGTAAGGTACACTTTATGGCCAAGGAAGAGCTGTTTGTGCCGGTTCTGGGCACTATCTATAAAATTCTGGGTGCTTTCCCGGTGCGCCGTGGCGGCGCGGACCGTGCTGCAATTAAGCATGGTATTGATATTCTGGAAAGCGGTCAGGTGCTGGCGATTTTCCCTGAGGGAACACGCAGCAAGACCGGCGAGCTTGGTAAGGCTCAGCCCGGAGCGCTGATGATGGCGAGCAAGGCGAAGGCAACTATCGTGCCGGCCTGTATCATCGGTACCGATTACAAGCGTCATGGCCGTATCTGGCCAAAGGTTACGGTGCGCTTTGGCAAACCGATGCCTTTTCCTGAGGACGCTGTGGTCAACAAAGAATTTTTGCATGCAATGACTGAAGAGCTGATGCAGCACATTGCAAAGCTGCAGGCAGGTGAAGATGTATAATGGAAATTAAGGTAGCAGAGCACTGTGGTTTTTGTTATGGTGTGAAGCGCGCGGTGGCGTTGGCCGAGAAGGCGGCGACCGACCATGTGCAGGGTGCAACGCTGGGACCGTTGATACACAATCCCCAGCTGATTGCCGAGCTTGCATCTGAGGGCATTGCCTGTAAGGACAGCCTGGAGCAGTTTGCTCCCGGTGAAACGGTTATCTTCCGTTCACACGGCGAGGGGCCTGAAACCTACGCGCAGGCAGAAAAACAAGGGCTGACAATTTTGGACGCAACCTGTCCGAATGTACGCCTGGCACAGCAAAAGGCTGCTCAGGCAGCAGCTGATGGCTATTTTCCTGTAATAGTCGGAGAAAAAAATCATCCGGAAGTAAAAAGTATTTTAAAATGGGCAGGAAAAAACGCTATCTGTGTAGAATGTATAAAAGATATCTCTTATGTACCGCGCCAGGAGCGTTATGGAGTAATCATCCAGACGACTTTTGAGCTGCAGAAATTTAATGATATATTGCAGGCACTGCAGGAGCAGCGCCCGGGAGAATACCGTGTGGAGCGCACCATCTGTCTGGCGACAGCGCAAAGACAGCAAGCCGCTGTAAAGCTGGCTGCAGAGTCGGATGCCGTTATCGTCATCGGCGGACGCAACAGCGCCAACACAAGGCATCTTTTCGAGCTGGTGCAACAGCATTGCAGGCAAGCATATCATATAGAGACTGCTAGCGAACTGAGCAGCGATATGCTAAGGGGTTGCAATAAAATAGGAATCACGGCAGGAGCATCGACTCCGGACCGTTTAATTAAGGAGGCTATTTTAGTAATGGAAAACATGGATTTTGAAAGCATGCTCAACGAAAGTATGGAGGTAGAGGTATATCCTGGCAAAGTTGTCAACGGTACCGTTATTCAATTGGATAAAGACGGCGTTTATGTATCTTTTGGATATAGACATGATGGTCTGATTCCTTATTCCGAATGGTCCCAGACCGAATCTGCTGAAGAACTGCAAAACTCCATCAAAGTTGGCGACGAAGTAGAAGCTAAGGTTGTTCCTGGCAGCACCAAGAGCGATTTCGTTCGTCTGTCCAAAATCAAAGCAGAGCGCGACGCAGCATGGAAAAATGTTGCTGAGCTGCCCGAAGGCGAAAAACGCCCGGCAACCGTTAAAGTTCTGCGCATCATCAAAAACAAAGCTAAAAACATCGTTGGCCTGGGTGTTGCAGTTGAAGGTGTTGAAGGCTTCATGCCCGCATCTCATGTTGAACTGCGCCGCGTAGAAGACTTCACCGGTTATGTCGGCAAAGAGCTGGAAGCTGAAATCATCGAAGTTGACCTGGAGAAAAAACGCATTGTTGTTTCCCGCCGCGACCTGCTGAGAGCTGAAGCTGACGCTAAACGCAAAGCTTACAAGGAAGCTAAAGAAGCTCGCATTGCTGCTGCTAAAGAAGCACGCGCCGCTGCTGAAGAAGCTGCTTACAACTCTGTTGCTGAAGGCGAAGTTTACACCGGTAAGGTTGTAAAAGTTGCTGAATTCGGTCTGTTCGTTGAAATCGGTGAAGGTCTGGTTGGTCTGGTTCACAACACCGAACTGTCTTGGGACCGTAGCGTAAAAGCTGCTGACGTTGCTAAAGAAGGCGACGAAGTAACCGTTCTGGTTAAGAGCATCGACCGCGAAAACAAACGTGTTGCTTTGAGCATCAAAGCTACTCTGGAAGATCCCTGGAAGGTTGAAGCTTCTCAATTCCACATCGGCGACATTCTGGATGTAGAAGTTGTTCGTCTGCTGGCTTTCGGCGCTATCGTTAAACTGAGCGACAAAGTTGAAGGTCTGGTTCACATTTCCGAAATCGCTCCTGAGCGCATCGAAGCTCCGAGCGACGTTCTGGAAGTTGGCCAAGTTGTTAAAGCTGAAATCATTAAAATGGATCTGGACAGCAAAAAAATCGGCCTGAGCATTTCCAAAGTTAAACGCGACGCTGAAAAGAACGAATTCCGTTCCTACATGGGCAGCAAAAAATCTCACCTGAGCCAAAACCTGTCCGAGCAGCTGGAAAGCCTCGAAAAATAATTGGAGAAGGATATGCAACGTGCAAAGCGTAAGCTAGAACATATTCAATATGCACTGGAGCTGGGCGACGGCCCGGCGGCAACGCACCTTGCTGATCTCCGCTTCTTACACAACTGTCTGCCGGAGATTAATCCGGCAGACTTTGTTTTATCTGTAGAAATTTTAGGCAAACGTCTGCGTTTGCCTTTTTTCATTGATGCTATTACCGGCAGTACAGATGCGGTGACGGAGATTAACAGAAAGCTGGCGCAGGTGGCGGCAAAAACTGGTATCGGTATGGCTGTCGGCTCGCAGTTCGGCGCTGTGCGTGACGGCAGCGGTATCGCGAGCTATACTGTGGTGCGCGAGGAGCTTGCTGAAGGTCTTGTTATCGGCAACATCAGCGCATTGGCTACGCCCGCGCAGGCGCAGGCTGCCGTTGACATGCTGCAGGCTGACGCGTTGGAGGTTCACCTGAATGCTGCGCAGGAGCTGTGGATGGCCGAGGGCGACAAGGATACCTGCGGACTTTTGGCAAACCTGGTGCAGATCCGTGATGCTGTGAGCGTGCCTGTTATCGTTAAGGAAACAGGCTGCGGTATTGCGGCAGAGCAGTACGAACTTTTGCTGGAGCAGGGCTTTACAGCCTTTGACTGTGCCGGTGCAGGGGGGACGAACTTCCCGGCGATTGAGGCGAAGCGTCAGGGCGTGGAGCTGACGGAGGAGTTTGCTGCCTGGGGCGTGCCTACGTGCTGGAGCTTGCTTGACGCGCAGCAGACACTGCCGCAGAATGCTCTGCTTTTGGCGAGCGGCGGCATCCGCAGTGCAGGTGACGCAGCGCGTGCTTTTGCTCTGGGTGCGGACGCGGTGGGGATTACCGCCCCAATTCTGCGTCTGATCATAGAGCAGGGAGTTGACGCTGCTGTAGATTATGTGCATTCACTGGCGGAAGGACTGCAAAAGTATATGCTGCTTTTGGGCTGCCTGACGCCGAAGGAGTTGCGTGACGTTCCGCTGATTGTGACGGGAGAAACGCGTGACTTTATTGCCAGCCGCGGCTATGAGCTGGCGAAGCTGTGCAGATGGCGCAGAGGGTAGAATAAGAAGAGGATAGAAAAACTGCGGAGCAGGCGAGAGCTTGCTCCGCAGTTTTTGGTGAGAAATTCTGTATCGTTTTTTTATCTAAATGAAATTTGTGTAATGAGGATTAGTCGTTGGAGAGGTTGAGCAGAGTAGAGGTTATTTATTAACAAATTCCATAGCATACTATCTGCGAGGGCATGAAAGCTTGAGCAGATTTTTTTCTCGCCAACTACGAAATAGACTTCGTGATAGTTGGTGAAGCTTATGGATATTTGTAATTAGAGCTTCTAAAATAAGAAGGAAAAACAACATACTTGAAAATAAATTCCGAGATGGGAATATAATTTGATTTTCAAAACATAATGTGCTATACTCGGAGAAAGGAGGGATAGAGCTATGGTTGAAAGAAAAGAATACCTCGAACAGCTTTGGGAGTGGAAAGACGAGCACATCATTAAAGTTGTGACGGGAATTAGACGTTGTGGTAAATCGGTGCTTCTGGAACAGTTTAAGGACAGACTTCATTTAGCTGGCGTGGAAGCAGAACAGATTATATCAATCAACTTTGAAGACCTAGAGTTTGAAGAGCTTTTGGATTATAAGGTACTTTATCGTTATATAAAAGAACGTCTGTGCAGCGATAAAATGACATATATATTTTTGGATGAAATTCAGAACGTGCCTGATTTCCCCAAAGTAGTAGATAGTCTATATGTAAAGAACAACACGGATGTATATATTACGGGTTCAAATTCGTATTTGCTTTCAAGTGAACTGGCAACCCTTTTGTCTGGAAGGTATGTGGAAATATCAATGCTTCCCCTTTCTTTCCGTGAGTATGTCACTGTGACGGGGAGACCGCAAGAAGATGCTTTTTCAGAATATATGCAAACGGGAGGACTTCCGTATGTTGCGGTGATGAACCGTACGGATGAAAAAGTAAATCAATATCTGGAGGGAATCTATAACACCGTTATTGTTAAAGATATTGAGGAACGCCAGGCAAGAAAAGAAAAAGATGCAGGTAAACGTAAAATCACAGATATTGCACTACTGAAGACCATTGCACGCTATTTGGCAAGTGTAATCGGCAGTCCGATTTCTATGAAAAGCGTAACCGATTACTTAATCTCTTCTGGCAGAAAGATTTCCCCGAATACGGTTAGTGATTATGTGGAGGCTTTGACTGAATCATTTGTCTTTTACCCAGCTGAAAGATTTGATATTGTTGGGAAACAGCTTTTGAAAGCCAATAAAAAGCTGTATATGGTTGATCTGGGACTTCGCAATCATATTCTTCCAAGAAAACGGTATGATTTGGGCTTTTCCATTGAGAATATTGTATATTTCGAGCTTTTACGGCGAGGCTATCAGGTCAATATTGGAAAGTTTGGCTCAACTGAAGTGGACTTTGTCGCTCAGAAGCAGGGAATATTAACTTATTATCAGGTTACTGCTAATATGACTGCTGAGGAAACATTTGAACGAGAGATGCGTCCGCTACGGGGAATACAAGACAATTATGAGAAAATCGTCTTGACACTTGATCGCTTCTCCCTCGGAAATTATGAAGGCATAAAAGTCGTGAATGTCATTGACTGGCTTTTAGGGATATAGAAGAGTATTGAGTTTGCCAAGAATCTTGTGGCAGAAAAGCTGAGCGCGTAAGCTCCAGTTATAATAAAATATGTATTGAGCGTCATCGTGGGAGAAACCTGCGATGGCGTTTTTTACGTTTTGAAGGATGATGCTGGGATGGCAATATGTTAAAAATTGAATAGCTATGCGCGCAGAAAGGGAAAAACTGTCAAGAGTTCAGCATATCGGGAGACGAGTTTGACCTGGCGGGAACAAGATGTTATAATTTTTATTAAAGAATACTTGTAAAGAAAAATTATAAACTTGTATTATACAAAATTTAGCTGAATGGGAGGTTGCTAGTAATGAATGTCAATTTACAGGAGATTATTAATAAATTACAAACAGCGAAGGGAGAGCTGCAAAAGCAGCAACGCTTCGCGCAGTTTGCTACAGGACTAGACAAGCTTATTTCTCATACCTCAGAGCCATTGATACTTGTGGTCATGGGCTCTTTTTCTACGGGTAAGTCGTCATTTATTAATGCATTGCTGGGCGAAGAAATTGCGGCTGTGGAGGAAAAGCCGACGACGGCTGTTGTAACGAAGTTTTGCTATGGTCAGCAGGATAAGCTTTTGCTGCATTTCAGAGATGGTAAGGTGCAGTCTGCAACGCCTCAGGAATTTACTAGAATGACAGCTGTTAACAATGAAGAAAAGCTCAACGAGGTTCATGAAAAGCTGGATTATGTCGAACGCCAGATGCCGCTGGAAATCTTAAAGCAGGTCAGCATTATTGACAGTCCGGGACTAAATGATTTGAAGGAAAAGCGCTCTGAAGCAACGGAGCGTTTTGTCAGCAAGGCGGATACAGTGCTGTGGATGTTTTCTGTGGTACAGCTGGCAACGAGGGAAGAGATGGCGGCGATGGACAGACTGACGCCGCGCCTGAAACCGATTGCTGTTGTTAATAAGATGGATTTGCTGGACGAGGAAGAGGACGACCCAGCAGAGTTTTTAGCAAAGGCCAGACAGACATTAAATGGCAGAGTGCAGTACGTTGTAGGCATTTCTGCGAAGTATGAGCTGGAAGGAAAGAAGGAAAATAATACGCTAAAGCGGGAGATTGGTAATTTTACCGAGTTGGAAAAGGCTGTAGCTGATTTGGTGCTGCCTCACCACGAGAAGTTTAAGCTGAACACACTGCTCGATGAGCTGGGTGCTTATTTTGTTGCGTTTAACAGGAAGTTTGCGCAGGCGAAGGCAGAGAACGAAGCTAAAAAGAGTGGAAGCTATGAACAATATATGGAAAATGAACAAGCCTTTATGCAAACAGAAGATATTCTTATTGGTGTAACCAGCGGTATTTGGGATTACTGTGAGCGTGAAGCAGGGCGTAATAATGAGCTGGCCTTGTATTTATTAGGCGTACTGTATGAGGGTGGCATTAGCGTGCTACAGGATACGGATAAGGCATTGCAATTTTATCAGAAAGCGGCAATGAAAAATCATCAGGATGCGATGATTAATTTGCATGCCTATTATAGTAATCATGGAAGTGATGATGCTGCTAATTATTGGTTAAGAAAAATAGCTGAGCAAGGGTTGGCTGAGGCGCAGAATAATTTAGGTAATTGTTTATATGAAGGTAGTAGTTGCGCTGTTGATAAAGTAGAGGCAGTCAAATGGTTTAAAAAGGCTGCGGAACAGGGTCATGCAAAAGCTCAAAATCACTTAGCTTATTGTTTAGTTAAAGGAATTGGTTGTGCAGAAAATAAAGCTGAAGCGTTCCAATGGTATAAGAAATCTGCGGAACAGGGTTATGCAAAAGCTCAAATTAGCTTAGCTTCTTGTTTATTTTTAGGAATTGGTTGTACAGAAAATAAAGCTGAAGCGTTCCAATGGTTTAGAAAAGCTGCGGAACAGGGTCATGCAATAGCTCAATATACGGTAGGAAGATATCTAAGAGAAGGCTGGGGTGGTATAACGAAAAATCAAACTGAAGCGTTCCAATGGTATAAGAAAGCTGCTGAACAGGGTTTTGCAGAAGCTCAATATATGGTAGGAAGATATCTGACAGAAGGCTGGGGTGATGTAACGAAAAATCAAACCGAGGCGTTCCAATGGTTTAGGAAAGCTGCAGAACAGGGTCATGCAGAAGCTCAATATAACTTGGCTTATTGTTTAGATAAAGGGATTCGTTGTGCAGAAAATAAAGCTGAAGCGTTCCAATGGTATAAAAAGGCTGCAGAACAGGGTCATGCAAAAGCTCAATATAACTTAGCTTATTGTTTAGATAAAGGAATTGGTTGTGAAAAAAATAAAGCTGAAGCGTTCCAATGGTATAAGAAATCTGCTGAACAGGGCTAAGCTTCAAATATAACGCTGGTATAAAATCTCAATTCAGTAATATATAATAGGCACATGGAACATTGTTCCATGTGCCTTTTTAATGTTCAGGAGTGTTGTAAACACTTCTAAACACTTTAATTAAACTGAATTAGAGTGTATTACAATATGGATAACAGTTTGCAAATTGTCAATACCAATCGTGAAATGCAAGAGTGAGCAGACAAGATCCGTGCCTGTCGCAGTAGAAGCCTTTCTGTACGTGCATGGTGCCGAGAAAACAGTGTTCCTATATCGGCAAAAGAAGATTTTCAACAGAGTTTCAAGCAGAGAATATAGTTTTGTCGAGATTCCAGTTTCAGAGGAAACGTAAAAACTCCTTGTTCGCCAATACACCACGAGGAACGCAAGGCAGTGCAATTATCTACAACTTGGTAGAAAGCGCCAAGGAGAACCGCTTGGATCCATTTAAGTATTTAGTCCATGTTCTTACTAATGTCTGAATGCAGCGTAATTTTCAGGAAATAAAGATTTGTACCAGGACTACTATGTGGTTCTGATTTTTTTCATACACATTATATTTAACGCTTACCCCCTTTTTGCATTCTTCAAGCTAATATGATATAATAATTTGATGACTAATCTTTTCACGGTTTATTATCTGCATTTTTTTAAGGAGTTGTAATGGTAGGACTTATTAGTGGTGTACGCAAGAACAGTTTGGCAGCGGACGCAGGCATCAAGGCCGGCGAAAAGCTGTGCAGCGTGGACGGCGTACAGGTTAAGGATATAATTGAATTGAGCTTCTATACCTCCGATTACGAGGTTGACTTGGAGATAGAGGCCACCGATGGCACACGCCGTCAGGTACATATAGAAAAATATCCGGATGAGGATCTTGGCTTGGAGTTTGATTCCGCAGTTTTTGACAGAGTTGCTACCTGCTACAATAACTGTGTTTTCTGCTTTGTCGACCAGATGATTCCCGGTATGCGTCCGGGTCTGTATGTGCGTGATGACGATTACCGTCTGTCCTTCTTATATGGTAACTTCATTACACTCACCAATATGAAGGATGAAGATTTTGAACGTATTATCCGCACGCATCTGACACCGCTGTATGTTTCGGTACACGCTACCGACCCGCAGGTGCGCTGCCAGATGATGCACAACCGTTTCGCCGGTCAGCTGATGGAGCGCTTGCAGCTTTTGTTCGATGCGGGCATTCAGGTGCATACGCAGATTGTGTGCTGTCCCGGTTATAACGATGGCGAGATTCTTGCCAAGAGCTTCCACGATTTGTACGCGCAGTATCCCAATGTACTGACGATGGCAGTTGTTCCCGTAGGTACTACTAAGCACCGCGAGCACTTAACGCAGCTTGCTACCTTTACGAAGAAGCAGGCCGCAGAGGTTGTGGAGCAGGTGACCGCATGGCAGGAGCGCTGCCGTAAGGAAACAGGCAAGACGTTTATCTACTTGGGTGATGAATTTTATCTGCTGGCGGAAAAGCCCTTTCCTCCTACCGAATGGTATGACGGCTTCCCGCAGCTGGAAAACGGCATCGGCCTTACTGCCAACTTTATGCTGGAGTGGGACGAGGCCTTAGCGCAGATGCAAAGCTTTCATCCTGCAGAGCCTGCGGTGATTCCCGTGGGTGAGGGTGCTTACCGTGTGCTGGAGCCTTTGATGGCGAAGCTGAACAGCCAGTTCGGTTCGGAGCATCGTTTTGTGCCTGTTCCTAACAGCTTTTTCGGCGGCAAGGTGAATGTTACCGGTCTTTTGACGGGCAGCGATATCTTGGCGAACGTTCAGGAGAAGAAGATTATTCTGCCGGATGTGGTTTTGAATAACGATAAGCTGTTTTTGGATGATATGTCGCTGGCGCAGTTCAAGGAGCGTTACCCCGGTAAGGTGGAAATTGCTAAGGGTGCGAAAGAGCTACTGCATTTATTATTGGAAAGATAGGTGAGGCGTATGCTGCAGGTTTATACAGGTACAGGCAAGGGTAAGACTACTGCCGCTTTAGGCGTAGCGCTGCGTGCCTCCGGTTATGGTATGAAGACTCTGATGCTTTCATTTTTGAAGGATGATCCTGAGTACGGCGAGGCGCGGGCTGCAAAGAATCTGCCCTGGTTTACGCTGCGGCAGGTGGGACGCGACGCCTTTGTTAATTTCCATAATCCCGATCCTGTTGATTTGAAGATGTGCCGTGACGGCTGGGAAGAGGCGAAGGAAGCTATCAGCTCGCACGCTGCGGACGTTATTATTCTTGATGAGCTGAATATTGTGCTTGCTACCAAAATGCTGCCGACGCAGGAGGTTGTTGATTTTCTGCGTGAGCATAAAAATAACGTTGAGGTTATTACTACTGGTAGAGGTGCACCGGAAGAGCTTATTAAAATTGCTGATCTTGTTACGGATATGAGCGAGGTTAAGCATTACTTCCATAAGGGAATTAGCTCTCGTAACGGCATCGACCATTGAGGTGTGCGTTATAGCACTCCATCTGTGTTACCCCCTTTAGTCGCTGACGCGACAGTCGCCCCAGGGCGCCCTCTCTTGCCCTTCGGGCAATTCACCTTGTCCCCCAAGGGGGAACCAAGAACATACTAATGAAGGCCAATTGAAAGCTATCCTTCTTGCCTGCCCCTTGGGGAAGGTGTCAGTGAGCGTAGCGAACTGACGGAAGGGGGATGCCCCATAAATATACAAAAAATTTTACATTTCTATGATAGACACTTATTAAAAAATTTATTATGATGAAGGAGATTTGATTATGGCTAAACCGATAGTTGCTATAGTTGGACGTCCTAACGTGGGCAAATCTACTCTTTTTAATATTTTTGCCAACAGCAGGATTTCCATTGTTGAGGATACACCGGGCGTTACCCGCGACCGTCTGTATGCTACCGCCGAATGGCTGGACCACGAGTTTATGATGGTTGATACCGGCGGTATCGAAATCATGAATGCCGATGCTATTGCTGTTTCTATCCGTCAGCAGGCACAGATTGCGATTAAGGAGGCGGACGTTATTCTGTTCGTCTGCGATGCGCGTGCAGGCATTACTACTGAGGATGCTGATGTTGCCCGTCTGCTGCGTCAGTCCAAGAAGCCGATTGTTCTGGCTGTTAATAAGGCGGATTCTCCGAAGCAGGAGATGAATACCTTTGAATTCTATAATCTGGGTATCGGTGACCCGATTGCTGTTTCCGCGTCCAACCATTTGGGCCTGGGTGATTTGCTGGATGCCGTTGTTGCCAAGTTCCCGTCCGATAAGATGGCAGGCGACCTGGAGGAGGAGGACGAAATCAAGGTTGCTTTGATTGGCCGTCCTAACGTGGGCAAGTCCTCTATTTTCAACGCACTGGTAGGCGAGGAGCGTTCTATCGTCAGTGATATTGCAGGCACTACCCGTGATGCGATTGATACTCCGGTAGTACGCAACGGTCAGAAGTACCTGTTCATTGATACAGCAGGCATGCGCCGCAAGGCTAAGGTTGACGAACCGATTGAAAAATACAGCGTTATGCGTTCTCTGCGCGCGGTTGACCGCAGTGACGTTGTGCTGATGGTTTTTGATGCCGTTGAGGGTGTTACCGAGCAGGATAAACGTATCGTCGGCTATGCTCATGAGGCAGGCAAGGCTGTTATTCTGGTTGTCAACAAGTGGGATTTGTACGAGAAGGACAATTCCTCCACTCTGCGTTACACCGAAACTCTGCGCAAGGAGCTTGTTTTCCTGCAGTATGCGCCGGTAGTTTTCGTTTCTGCCGTTACCAAGCAGCGTATTCACCGTCTGCCGGAGGTTATCTCCTATGTTGCCGAGCAGAACGCTATGCGTATCGCTACCAGTATTCTCAACCAGGTTATCGAGGACGCTGTGGCTATCAATCCGCCGCCGACCGAGAAAGGTAAGCGTCTTAAGATTCTTTATGTTACACAGGTCAAAATCAAACCGCCAACCTTTGTTATCTTTGTCAACGAACCGGAAATCATGCATTTCTCCTATCAGCGTTATCTGGAGAACAAGCTGCGTGAGGCCTTTGGCTTTGAAGGCACACCGATTCAGATGATTATCCGTGGCAAGAACGAGGATGAATAAATAAAAGTCAGGTGATTTGTTATGTTCAATGAGGTGGGTATATTACATTTTCTGCTGGGCTTTGTGCTCGGTCATGTCTGCGGCTCTGTTCCCAGCGGCTTGTGGCTGGTGCAGGCCTTTCACGGTATTGATATCCGTAATTACGGCAGCAAGAATATCGGCACGACGAACGTTTTCCGTATCGTCGGTCCCAAGACTGCGGTGCTGGTGCTGATTGCCGATGCCTTCAAGGGTATTCTTGCGGTTGGTATTATGAGCTATTTTTTCCACAATCCTCTGCTGGATGTGGTTACGGCTTTGGGCGCGCTTTTGGGACATAATTATTCGCTTTTTCTGGGCTTTAAGGGTGGCAAGGGCGTTGCAACCGCACTGGGCTTGTTGATTTTTATGATGCCTAAGGTTGCGGTGGCAAGCTTCGGTATCTGGCTGGTGTGCGTGCTTTTGACGCGCTATGTATCGCTTGGCTCCATTATGGCTGCCATCTTTACGCCGCCGCTGGCATGGTATCTGGGTTATCCCTCTGCCTATGTGATTTTTTCCGTGGTTGCCGCTTTCTTTGTAGTTTTGCGCCACAAGGAAAATATCCATCGCCTGCTCACAGGCACCGAAAGCAAAATCAAACCGGGCAATGCCAAGGATCTGCAGAAATAAAATATCGCTTCTACGCTGATGTAGGCCAACGCTTACATCAGCTTTTTTCATATATTAAAGCAGGATTTTTCTTCTGCCTAAAGAATATAATAATACTACAAGTATTTTGCATGACTTGCAGTAAGCAAAATGCTGCAGGAGGGAGGAACTAAATTGCGATTAGCAAAGCTTTTATATACAGCTGCCTTTGTTTGCGGATTGCTGCTGCCCTTGGGTGCTTCGGCTGCAGGCATTACCAATTATCCGCCGCTGGTGAACCCGTCGCACTGGACGGAGCAGAACAAGAGCGGTGATACGGTTATTCTGGATGCGAAGGGTGTGGCAGCCTTCAACGCCAAGGTGCGTGCTGCTTCCCGCAGTATGCCTGACCTAGCCAATTATCCTGCGACGATGAGCGGTGATGCGCTCAAAACGAGGATTATGGATTATTCTATTCTTGACGATGACCTGTATCTGCATGGCAACAAGGTGAGCGAAAACTATAAGAATATCCTGCGCAAGCAGAGCAATGTCAGTGCTATTCCCAAAAGCGTGGGCGTGCAATATGCAGTGACGGTGCGCCGTACTGCGGTGCGTGCGCTGCCTACGGGCGAGGGCCTGTATTATTACGCGGGCGACAGGGATTTTGACGCGCTGCAGGAAACTATGCTGGACCCCGGCGAGCCTGTAGCTGTGCTGCACACCAGTGCCAACGGTTATTTTTACTACGTGCAGGCAGTAAATTACAGCGGTTGGGTGAGCAAGTATAATGTAGCTATGACCGATAAGAACACCTGGAGCAGCTTTGTAAAGCCGCAGAAGTTCCTGGTTGTTACCGATGCGGAATATAACCTGAAAACGGACGGCGAGCAGGTACTTTATCAGCAGGGTTCGCGCCTGCCGGTTGACAGTGTGCAGAGCGATACCTATACGGTGCTTGCTCCGGTGCGCACTAAAGCAGGCCTGCTGCAGAAGCAGAAGCTGCTGGTGCCGAAGGCTGCCTCTGCCGTGCATTACGGTTATTTGCCCTATACCAGCAATAATCTGCTGAGCTCCGCCTTCAAATTTTACGGCAAGCCTTATGGCTGGGGCGGTTTGAAGAACAGCGTGGACTGCTCGAGCCTGGTGTTCAATGCTTACCGCACTGTAGGCATTGTGCTGCCGCGTAACGCCGACCAGCAGGAGCTGACCGCAGGCACGAAGAAAAAGCTGAGCGGCAGTTCACAGGAACGTGCCGCTGTTATCAGCAGGCTGATGCCGGGTGCAGCACTTTATATGGATGGCCATTGCCTGATGTATATCGGCAATATCAACCAGACACCATACACGATTCATGCGCTGGGCTCTTATTTTTCCAAGGGCCGCCTGATGCGCGAGATGAAGGTGCTGGTGAGCGATTTGTCGTTGCAGCGCTCCAGCGGCAATACGATGCTTAACGAATTGCAGACTGCAATAGAATATAAATAATGATAGGAGAGTTCAGGAAATGTTAAACCAAATTCAATGTACCGCAGCGGAGTTCAACGCTGCAGCCTATAATGACGCGGACAGTATTGTCCTCTTTCTGTGCAAGGAATGTGCGGCGGCTATCGACAAGCTGGAGCTGCCGGAGGCAACAGCCAAGGCGGCAATTGCGTACACCGCGCAGCACGATGATATTTATGACGCAGGCAGCGTAACCACACTGGTGCTGCCGCAGGGTGAAGGTCTGCTGACACTGCTTTTGGCAGGCTGCGGCGAAGGCAAGGATTGTAAGCCGAACAATTTCCGTAAGGCTGCCGGCGCTGCTGCCCGCGCTTTGCATAAGGCTAAGGCGCAAAAGGCTGTACTGGCTGCGCCTATCCTGCTGAACGCCGAACGCAGCAAAAACCTGCAAGCGCTCGTCGAAGGCCTGTACCTCGGCGCGTACACCTTCAACCGCTTCAAGAGCGAAGCAAAGCAGGCACCGCTGTGCGAGGCTGCCGTGCTGAGCTCTGTGCCGGAGGCAGCGGCAATCATTACCGCTGCGGAAATCTCTGCTGAAGCAGTGTGCTATGCGCGCGATTTAGTGAATAACCCGGGCAACGTGGTAACACCGCAGACCATGGCCGAAGATGCCCTGAAGCTGGGGCAGGAATTGCCGTTGGAAATTACCATTATGGACGAAACCTTGATGGAAGCAAGAGGCATGCATGCACTGCTGGCAGTAGGTCAGGGCAGTCATAACCCTCCGTGCCTCGTTGCCTTGCGCTACAACGGCAACGGTGACGCTCCCTATACAGCCTTCGTAGGCAAGGGCATCACCTTCGACAGCGGCGGTATTTCCATTAAGCCTGATGACAACATGGGCGAGATGAAGGACGATATGACAGGTGCGGGCGCTGTGCTCGGCGCTATGCGTGCCATCGCACGTTTGAGCCTGAAATGCAACGTTATCGGCGTGTTGGCCTGCGCGGAGAATATGCCTGACGGCAAGGCGCAACGCCCCGGCGATATCGTGCGTGCAGCCAACGGCAAGACCATCGAGGTTGTTTCCACCGATGCTGAAGGACGCATGGTACTGGCGGACGCAGTCTGGTATGCCTGCCAAATGGGAGCAAAGAAGGTTGTTGATATAGCAACGCTGACCGGTGCGGTAATTATCGCTCTGGGCAACGAAACCAGCGGTATTGTGGCCAATGATGACGAGCTGGTGGAGCAGATTAAGCTGGCAGGACGCATGGCCGGTGAAAACTACTGGCAGCTGCCTTCTTTGCCCGAATGCAAGGAGGCCATCAAGAGCGACGTTGCGGACCTGCTCAACAGCGCAGGACGTGCCGGAGGCTGCATCACCGGCGGTCTGTTCATCGGTGAATTCGTCGACAAGGATATTCCGTGGGCGCATCTGGATATCGGCGGCACCTCCACCGCTACCAAGACGGAGGGCTTCAAGGTTAAGGGCGGTACTGCCTTTGGCACTATGACGCTTATCAAGCTGGCAGGTATGCTGTAATGGCTGCACAGCTTGTTGATTTACATTTGCACAGCACCTTCAGCGACGGACGCTACACGCCGACCATGCTAGTGGACGAGGCCGTGGCTAAAGGCATAGGCGTAATCGCCATCACCGACCATGATTCGTGGAATGGTATGGCAGAGGCGTGCGAGGCGGCGAAACGCTACGGCGGACGCATCCGCGTCCTCACCGGCGTGGAGCTGGGAACGCAGTACGAGGATGATGCCGTGCATATTTTAGGTTATCACGTTTCCATGGACTGTGAAGCGCTGCATAATAAAATGGACGAAATGCGCTATGCGCGCGAGCACCGTTTATATGCCATGCTGGATAAGCTGGAAAAGTTAGGCTACCATGTGGAGGTAGAGGCCTGCGACCCCAAGAACAGGGCAGTGGGCCGTCCGCATGTGGCCAAGGCACTGGTGGCCAAGGGCTATTTTGCTACCGTGCAGGAGGTTTTCGACGCACTGCTGCACCGCGGCGGACCGGCGTATGTGCCGCAGCCCAAGCTTTCTCCGCATGAGGCAGTGGCGCTGATTCACGAGGCAGGCGGTATCGCTGTGCTGGCACATCCCTCGGAGCTGGTGGATAAAACTCTGCCCGAGCGATTGCTTGCTGCAGAGCCTTTTGACGGCATCGAGGTGTGGCACCCCAGCGCGGATGCACGGGCGCAGGCCCATTGGCTGGCGCTGGCGAAGGAGCATGGACTGCTGGTGAGCGGCGGCAGTGACTTTCACGGAATCCCTGACCGTTTCCCCACAAAGCTGGGAATCTGGCAGGTGCAATATGATGATGTTAAGGGTGTAATAGAATGGAAGTAGTTGCTTTTGTAGGACCCAGCGGCACAGGCAAGAGCCACCATGCCATCGGCGTGGCCTTTGACAACCGTTGTGACGCTATTATTGACGACGGCCTGCTGATTAAGGGTACCAAAATCCTGGCAGGCACCTCCGCCAAGAACGAAGACAACAGAATACAGGCCGTAAAGCGTGCCATCTTCACTGACGAAGGACACGCGCAGGCGGTGCGTGAGGCGCTGGCGACCAACAACATTCATCGTCTGCTGATTATTGCTACCTCGGACAATATGATCAACAAGATTATAGGCAGGCTGAAGCTGGATAAGCCGGTCAAGACGGTGTATATCAACCAGATTGCCAGCAAGGCCGAAATCAAGAAGGCCCGTCATGCGCGTCTGCAGGAGGGCAAGCATATCGTGCCGGTGCCGACGATTGAGCTGAAGCCTCATTTCACAGGCTATTTTGCCGATTTGCCCTATAATATTTTTTCCAGCCAGCGCAAGCAGGAGAAGGATGCGGACCGTTCTATCGTGCGTCCTTCGTTCAGCTTTTACGGCAAGCTGCTGATTTCCGACAGTGCGCTGGAGGATATCATCAAAATTATCGGGCGCAAGCTGGAGGGCGTGGAGCGCATCACATCGATTAAGGTGCGCCGCCGCAGCGACAACAGCAAGGGCATTGTTATCAGCGTAGAGGTTGTGCTGTATTACGGCGTCAAGCTCTTTGCCGTTACCAAGCAGTTCCAGGCGAAGATTAAGGAAAAAATTGAGTATATGACAGCTATGAAGGTGAATAACGTGAATGTTTCCATCCGCAGCTTGGCTGTGAAGAAGTGAATAGAGCAGCTGTATGCTTTGAATACTTTAGGATGCACAAATCCCCCGCAGGGGTCCCTGCGGGGGATTTTGTTTTTGATACTTTGGGTTAATTCAACTTCTTTCATAACTGAAAGAAATAAACATAGAGCTTGAAGGCTGACCTTAGTGATTAGAGAATTTTCACACTATTCTTGATATTATCGCAATTATCTGATAATATAAGACCGTAAGATTTTGTACGCCTGCCTGGAGTACGGTCGTCGCAGCGTCATTGAGAATGCCTTGTGTATTATTGAAGTAGTACATAGGGCATTTTTTGTTAAGAAGGAAGTTGAAGTAATGCAAACAAAAGAAGCAAGTCAAGAAAGTGAAATAAAGCAGGTCATACGCAGCCTTTGCGTGATGAATAACAGGTTTATGAACTTCATGCTTGATGACAACAAGAAAGCAGCGCAGGTTTTCTTGCGCATTATTCTGGGAGATGATAAAATTAAGGTGAGGAATGTCAGGATTCAGAGCTTTATCCGAAATATCTACGGACATTCTTCTCAGCTGGATATTTTAGCGCAGGATAGCAAAGGACGTTATTTTAACGTAGAGGTGCAGAGAAGCGATGAAGGCGCTCCGGCAAGACGTGCCAGATTTTACAGCAGTATCCTTGATACGCATTTTCTGCAGCCAAGTAAGCTCTATGAAGAACTACCGGATACCTATGTAATTTTTATCACAGAAAATGATGTCTTGCGCGACAATTTGCCGTTATATGACATAAGACGAACGATTAAGCAAAGCGCCAAAGATTTTGAAGATGGTTCGCATATTATTTATGTCAACAGTCAGCGCCGTGATAATACAGTGCTGGGCAAGCTCATGCATGACTTATACTGCACAGAGCCTAAAAATTTACATTACCAAGAATTTGCCGAGCGCATGGAATTTTTGAAATACAGTAAGGAGGGCGAAGAAAAAATGACTGACGTAATTGAAGAATATGCTGCAAGAAAGGCAGAAGCAGCAGCGAAGGCAGTTGAAGAATATGCTGCAAGAAAGGCAGAAGCATTAGCGAAAGAAGCTGAGAAAAAAGAGCAGACAAACAGAATAGAGCTTGCCAAAGGCTTACTGGCTGACGGTATGAGCATCGAATTCACCGTACGTCACTCTAAACTCTCGGAAGCAGAGGTACGTGAGCTTTCCTCCAAGCTGACAGCATAAAAACTTCTTCCATATATACTATAAATTTCATCCGTTCTTCACAGCAGCTCGTGCCTTGCACTTCGCTGCTGTTTTTTTATGCGCCCCGATATGCTATAATATATAATGTATAATTAGCTTTACTGCAATGAGCGTTAAAGCCTCAGCGGAATAAATTCCGCCTCGGCCTGCAGCGCTTCTTCGCAAGCAATAAGGAGTGATAAGCATGGAGATAAAATCTGTCGCACTTTTAGGAGCAGGAGCCGTAGGCTCTTATATAATCTGGGGACTGAGCAAGCTCCCCGATATCAGATTCGGCATTATCGCCGAAGGCAGCCGTGCTGCGCGTTTGCGTGACGAGGGCTGCAGCATCAACAACGTAACCTACCATCCGCAGGTGTGGAGCCCGCAGGAAGCCAAGGGCGTAGATCTGTTGATTGTCGCTTTGAAATACGGCGCTCTGCCCGGCGCACTGGCAAGCATCCGCGAGGCAGTTGGCCCTAATACCACTGTCATGAGCCTGATGAACGGCGTGGACAGTGAGAAAATTATTGCCGGCGCTATCGACAGCAAGCAGATTCTGCCTGCACTGATCAAGATTGCATCGCGCCACGATGGCAACGGTGTGCGCTTCAACCCGGAAAAGACTATCGGTATTGTTTTCGGCGAAGCGCAGGCACCGTTTGAGAGTGAGCGTGTGCTGGCGATTGAAGCGCTTATGCGCAGCGCCGATATCCATATCCGCCATACGGATTGCATTAATGAAGAAATCTGGTGCAAGTTCCGCCTGAACGTCTGCAACAATCTGCCGCAGGCTGTTATTGGGGCAGGTCTTGGATGCTACCGGGACAGTGAGCATATGCGTGCGATTAAGGAAGGACTGCGCCGTGAACTGGAGGACATCGCCGCCGCCAAGGGCATTGATATGAGCAAATGTCCCGCAAGCTCCGGTCGTGGCAGCGCCGTTCCGCCATCCGTGCGCTATTCTACGCTGCAGGATCTGGACGCAGGCAGACACACTGAGATTGATATGTTCTCCGGTGCTCTGATGGCGATGGGCAAGGAGCTGGGGATTCCCACACCCTACAACGAATATACCTATCATATTATCAAAGCGTTGGAGGAAAAGAACGACGGTCTGTTCGATTACTCCGGCCAAAACAAAGAAAATACATGCGCGCGTTGAGTGCGCATTAAAGGAGGCAGAAAGCAGATGAAGAATTTGCTGACGATTGCCGGCAGTGATTCCAGCGGTGGCGCGGGAATTCAGGCCGATTTAAAGACCTTTGCCGCTCACGGTACCTTCGGTATGAGCGTCATTACCGCCGTTACGGCACAAAACACCTGTGGTGTTACCGCAGTACAAAATATTGACTGTGATATCGTAGAAGCGCAGATTGCTGCCATTTTTGATGATATCCATGTGGACGCAGTAAAAATAGGCATGGTATCGCAGCCGGAGATTATCCGCACGATTGCCGCCTGCCTGCGCCGTTATCAGCCACGCATTATCGTGGTGGACCCGGTAATGATTTCCAAAAGCGGTTATCCGCTGCTGGCACCGGAGGCCTGCGAAACGCTGATTAAGGAGCTGCTGCCGTTGGCTACGCTGGTTACGCCCAACCTGCCGGAAGCAGAGGCAATTACCGGCATGCAGGTTACGGAAAAGGCGCAGATGCGCGCCGTAGCGGAAAAAATTATTGCTCTGGGAGCGAAGGCTGTGCTCGTAAAAGGCGGTCATTTGAGCGATACAGCGGATGATTTGCTCTTTGACGGCAGCACGGAAACGTGGTTCCCCGGCAAGCGCATCCCTACGAAAAATACTCATGGCACAGGCTGCACGCTTTCGAGCAGTCTGGCGGCAAATCTGGCCAAGGGGTTGGTGCTGCCTGAGGCAGTACGCACCTCCAAGGCCTACGTTACCGAAGCCATCGAGCATGGCATTGAACTAGGTAGCGGCTGCGGACCGACGCATCATTTTGTTGATTTATACAGAAAGGCTGGTATCTTAGACTAATGGACTTAAAAAATACTTTTGGCGAGCTGGTTGACAAGCTGCGTAAGGCAAGACCTGTCATCCACGAAATTACTAATTACGTTACGGCGGAAAGCTGTGCAGATGCTGCACTGGCAGCAGGTGCTTCTCCTGTAATGGCTGATGAGCCGGAGGAAGTTATCGAAATTACTGCCGGTGCCGACGCACTGGTGCTGAATCTTGGTACGCTGAGCTTCAATAAGCAAATTGCTATGGAGCGTGCGGCGCAGGCGGCCAAAACCAAGGGCATCCCCGTAGTACTGGACCCCGTGGGCGTAATGGCTTCTACCGTACGTCTGAACTTCGCGCTGAAGCTGCTGAACGCAGGCTATATTGACATCGTGCGCGGCAACCACAGCGAATGCCAGGCGCTGCTGCTGGGTGCAACCGGCGGCCGTGGCGTGGACAATATGGAGCAGGGCACCGAAGAGGGCGAAGCACTGCGCACCGCTAAGGATGCTGCTGCCAAATTCGGCTGCGTGTTTGCTGTCACCGGCCTGATAGACAACATCAGCAACGGCAAGCAGGCTGTTGTACTGAACAACGGTCACCCGCTAATGCAGGATATCACCGGCAGCGGCTGCATGACTACTACCTTAGTTGCCTGCTGCGCCGCTATTACCAAGGATATGCTCGTTGCGGCAGCACTGGGCGTAGTAATCATGGGCCAGAGCGCCGAGCTGGCTGCCAACTTCCTCGAGAAGAAGGACGGCCCCGGCATGTTCAAGGTACGCCTGATTGACGCCATTTACCATGTAACTACGAAGTGGAATCTAGTAAATCTTAAGCCGGAGGAAAAGGTGTCCTGATGAAAGCACAGCCTGATTACAGTATTTATCTGGTTACGGACGATGGCTGCCTGCAGGGAAGGACGCTTATTGACTGCGTGCGTGAGGCGCTCGAAGGCGGCGTGACGCTGGTGCAGTACCGTGCCAAGACAGCATCCAGTGCGGAAATGTACGCCGAAGCGCTGCAGCTGAAAGCACTGTGCGACAGCTTTAATGTGCCGCTGATTATCAACGACCGTCTGGATATCGCCATGGCGGTGGGGGCAGCAGGTGTACACCTGGGGCAGGACGACCTTCCCTGCGCTGCGGCGCGCAAGATTCTGGGCGAGGATTATCTCATCGGCGTTTCGGCGCACAATCCGGCGGAGGCTAAAGCGGCGCTGCAAAACGGTGCGGATTACCTTGGCTGCGGCGCTGTCTTCGGCACTGCTACCAAGGCAGACGTGCAAAAGCTTGGTACTGATGGTTTAGCTGCTATCTGCAGGGAGAAGGGACTGCCTGTTGTCGGCATCGGCGGCGTAACTGCGGACAATTACCGCGAGGTGCGCGCGGCAGGCGCTGACGGCGCAGCCATAGTCAGCGGCATACTGGCGCAGTCAGATATCCGCGCTACGGTAAAAGCGATTGCTAAGGTAAGCCAAGAGTTTGCCAAATAACAAGCGTTATCACAAACATCCTGTTCAATAAAATTATGGTCATCTTTCATGGTGGCCATTTTTGCATTATGGCCGATTTTCCGAATTATTTTTAGTTAAAACTGAAAAATGTTCACTAATATGCCTATATTTATCGCTATCCATATTGGATAAAACGCCGAAGTGTGTTAAAATATTTTTATTAGAGCCTATAAAGCTTATGGTTAAGCCATTCTTCAAATTATGGTCACTATTTTGGTCACTATTGATTCAGAAGACACCTATTGATGTACTTATAGACACTATCCTCATCTATAAGCCACCTTTTGCCACATTTGAAACCCGACAAGCATTTAGACCTCACGAGCAGGTAAATCTTGTCGGGTTTATTTTGTCTTAGAATCTTAGCTGCTTCTTGGGCAGTTATAAGATTTACTTTATCAGCCATTTGTGTTGTACCATAGCACCCTTAGCTTTACCATCTGTATCTACAAGTACAGTAAGCTCTAGTGCTTTATCAGCCTGATAGTTCCTTTGGATAGAGATAGGAACATATGCACGTTCATTTACATAAGACACACCAGCACCCAGCTCCCAAGAGGGGCGCAGTTTAGACAACACAGGAGTGAGGTCTACAGTCTGTTCTACAGTAGCCTTTACTCCCGGTGATGCATCATTAGCAGAGCCACTAGTGCTATCAGGTTGATTAATAGTACCAGCAGTTCTTTTAACAATCGGCACACTCACTTTCTCGCCATTAATAACAGCGACGTATTTGTTAGACAACACCAAGTCCTCTTCTTTGGGGTTGTCTTTGGTCTCAGCATGGATTCCTGTGGTAGACAAAAGTCCACCCTTGGAATCTGAGCTGGACACAGGGGGTTCTGAAGCTTTGTTGTCTCCTCTTAGATATAAGTAGCAGCAACCAGCTCCAATAGCAAAGCTCAGTAAAAGAGCGATTATATTCTTAGTTCTCGTGGTAAACATAGCGTTACATACCTATAATGGTTTGCAGCAGACTGTTTGCAATCTGCAAGAAGCCAAGGAGGGGTCTATATTCGGGATTGAACGATGAGGATAGCGTATCCACGAACCACAAGAAGACAAACAGGGGGATGGATATTAAAAGACCATAGAGGAAGAAGGTCTTTAGTTTCATTAAGGTTTCTTTCATGGTATATAGTCTCCTTTAAGAAGGTTATTTAGGGTAATAATAAAAAATACCCTAAGGAATCCTTAGGAGGTATAGGAAACCTTAGGGTATCTATAAGTATCTATTAATTAGGTTTATTAGTAATAATAACAATTACCCTTAGGTATCTATAGTCTCTATAGTACCAAGGGTATCTAAGGGTTACATATGGAATCATATAAGGTCATATGGTATCTATAGTAACTATAAGGTATCTATAGTTATCTATAGGTATAATATAATGTCCCTTTCCTACTCTTATCGAGTATGTGACCTATTAGTTTCACAGGTTTATATGACCCATTAACTATAAAAGTTATCAACCACAGTAGCACCTCCAAATTGTGGTTGTCTTTTTCTATAGCGTTCCGGAACAAGCTCAGGATTATATTCTTTGTGTAAGACACCAAAGTCAGAATCCCACCATTTCATAAGCTGTTCTTCTTCAAGTTCATCAATGCCCTGTTGAGCATCCCTGTCTAAGCTTTCTAACCAAAAGGCAACAGCCATGGTTACAGCATCAAGCCTATCATCATGGGCAAGTGCACCTTTATCTCTAGTGAGCCTTGTGAGCTGATAGATTAAAGAATACTTTTGGTCATTCTCATACACCTTATAATCATCATAGATAACAGAGGTATTTACGATGAGCTTATGGCGCATCATAACAGGTTCAAGGGTATCAATGATACGAGCTTCTTTCTGCTTGTTGTTCTTGACTTCTGTGTAGGTGCAAGGGTGTACTTTATTCAGCACAGGCTTAAAGAGCTGCCCCCACATACCATCACCAAAGTTGGCTTCAGAGACAACATCATTCACACCCCAAAACTTACACTTATTAGCTAAGATATTGAGGGTATCATCACCATAGCCATCACGATAGCCACCAACTTCCATGAGGAACAGGTAACCATTGAGGATTTTGATAACAGCATAGGCAAGCTCATCCGCACCACGTCCTGAGGGGTCAATAGCCATTACAGTACCTGTATATTTAGCAGTCTCTTTAGACCTGTCAAAAGGAGCATAGAAGAAGTCACCTTTAAGGGCAGTACAGGGTACATCCTTTAGGCGTTGTTCATACCCACTTGCCCATGCCCACTTCATAGATGCTTCATCCATATCAAGGTCAGCCACAATAAAGTCAGCTACTTTGAGTGGATACTTTTCAGCATCAGAGAGGTTTGTGTCAAGCAGAAACTGCAAGGCAAAGCCAGCTTTACCATAGGACAGCCTACGTTTGAAAATCTCTTCATCATTGAAGCGTAAAGGGTCAGTAGGTTTACCTGCTAATGTAGGGTCTTTATCAAGAGCATCAGCAATGAAGGTATGCAACCTGCTGCCATAATTATCACGAGCCTTTTTATCCTCAGGGTAAATAACAGGGATAATGGTGCAGGAGTAGCCACGATTTTGCAATTCATTATAAAGAGACATCTCGCATTGTGGTGTACCTAAGTAGACTATCTGACCATTAGGTTTAAGGATGGAATCAAATTCCTTAACTGCTTCACTCAGCTTATCTCTCTGTACCTGCGTTGCAGAGTTTGAGGGAATCTCAATATCATCAGCAATCAGCAGGTCAGCACGAGAGCCTGTAATCTGACCATAGATACCAACAGACTTTACAGAAGGGGAGATGTCAGGGACAGCTGGGGCAACATCAAACAAGTTCATTGTGTCTCTGTTACCTTTGGTTGTATCAGGTCTTAAATGCTCTAAAAAGGGCAAGACATTAAGGATACGCTTAATAAAGACAGCGTTGGCATCTGCACGTTCCTTTGAAGCAGACACAATCTCTACTTTAATCTGAGGGTTATTCCATAAGCTCCATCCGGCAAAGGCACAGGTAATAAAGCTCTTTGCAGCACCACGGAACGCTTCAAGAATAATGCGGTCACTAGGGGGATACTGCAAGTAATGTGCCATTGCATATTGGATAGGGGTAGGGGGTGGAAGACCAATCATCTTCCATAAGATAAAGAGGAAGACCCTGAAGTCCTCCTTGGCTTTGGCAACTTGTTCATCTGTCCATTCAGACATCAGCTCACCTGCCCATCAAAATCAAAGGTAGGAATTTCTTCTACAGCCCTTTGAATCTTTTGTACCCCTTGGGTTTCGGGGGTAGTCTGTAATTTGTTCTGCTTCAAGAACTCACGCACCTTAGCAAGAAAAGCAGGGTTACGGCGCAGTTCAGGGTCATCAAGTCCTTCTAAAAGGGCATTGACTTCACCTATAGCAAGCTTATCAAGTAGTTTCTCATCTATCTGCATAGTTTATCACTCCTTTATATTCATAAATCAATTCTCACATGATTGAGAGGGGCTGGGAGTGCCATTTGAGCAATGCAACACTCCCATAGGTATAATCACATAGGCAAGAAAATTAAAATGTTCAGATAGCCTCTCAGGCGTTACTGAGGACGTTTTAACCTCTTACCTTTTAATTCTTCAATGTAATCTGTTTTAGCTATATCAACAAGACAAACATCATATGTCTTAGATAGAGTACGAATAGCAGCAGCAGTCCCTTTACCAAAGCGGAAAGCCCACAGAGGACACTTGCAGATATGACAATCCCGGATGTTATCAGAAGTACCTGCACAGTCCATGCACTTTAAACGGATAGCACGAGTGAGTGAAGGGTTTTTAATATCAGTGATATACACCTTTTTAGCCATGGAAGTCACCTCCTAAATGGATAAAGCGGTCTCTAATCTCCTCAGTACGCCCCTGATTCCAAAATTGACTGCCCAAATAACCACAGGTTCTACGTGTCACATTCATTTTGGTTTTGTCTCTATTACCACAATTCGGACATTCCCATTCCAATCTGCCATTATCTGTGACAATCTTAATCTCACCATCATAACCACAGACCTGACAATAGTCACTCTTGGTGTTCAGCTCTGCATACATAATGTTGTCATAGATAAATTGAATAACAGCCATAACTGCATCAATGTTTTTGGTCATATCAGCACACTCAATGTAACTGATAGCACCACCCGGACTAAGTAGTTGGAACTCAGATTCAAATTGCAGTTTGGTGAAGGGGTCAATAGGTTCACGGACATTCACATGATAACTATTAGTGATATAGTCATGGTCAGTGACTTCCTTAATTACCCCAAAGCGATTACGGAGACACTTAGCAAATTTGTATGTGGTGGTCTCCATAGGAGTACCATAGACACTATAGCCTAAGTGCTCCTTAGCTTTCCATTCAGCACACTTATCATTAAGGTGTTGCATGACAGAGAGAGCAAAAGGTTTCACAGCAGGGTCAGTATGGGATTTACCGAACATTGCCATACAACACTCATAGAGACCTGCATAACCAAGGGAGATAGTGGAGTAGCCGTTCTCCAACAGCTTGTCAATCTTCTCACCCTTCTGCAGGCGAGCAATAGCACCATACTGCCAATGGATAGGGGAGACATTGGAGATTGTACCTTTAAGATTTTGGTGTCTTACACGCAAGGCTCTGTGGCACAACTCTAGACGCTCATCAAGGATAGACCAAAATTTATTTATGTCTTTATCAGCAGACAGCGCAACATCAACAAGGTTGATGGAGACAACACCTTGGTTGAAGCGACCATAGAATTTAGCTTTACCATTTTCGTCAAGATAGGGTGTCAAGAAGCTTCTGCATCCCATAGGAGGGTAGCAATGCCCCACACCATCTTCGGTCTTCTTATTCTTAAGCATAATCTTCTCAGACAAATAGTCAGGCTGCATACGCTTAGCAGTGCATTTAGCACACATCTCTGTAAGGTAATAATAGGGAGTACCCTTACGGATGTTGTCTTCCTCTAAGACATAAATCAGCTTAGGAAAGGCAGCAGCAATCCATGCACCCTTTTCATTCTTGACACCCTGATAGCGTTGGCGAATGATTTCCTCAATAACCATAGCGAGGTCTTTCTTTTCCTGCTCATTCTTAGCTTCATTGAGGTATAGGAATAAGGTAACAAAAGGTGTCTGACCATTGGATGTCATAAGGGTATTAATCTGATATTGCATTGTCTGTACACCCTTAGTGATTTCAGCTTTCAGTCGCTTTTCTGTGATATAGTCTAGGTCTGTCTCACAATACTCAGCCTGAATATCTTCTAGCTCCTGCTTAACTTCTTCTTTAATTTTTTGTCTTGAAGTATTGACAAATGGAGATAAATGTGCTACCGATACACTCTGACCACCATATTGATTAGAAGCTACCTGAGCCATAATTTGAGTAGCAATATTACAAGCAGTAGCAAAGCTATGTGGCTTTTCAATCATCGTGCCATTGATTACAGTGCCATTTTGAAGCATATCTTCCATGTCTAACAGAGCGCAGTTGTACATCTTTTGGATAGCATAGTCCATATCATGTACATGGATGATACCTTCTTTATGTGCCTTCATTACATCCGGAGGGAACAACAGCTTTTCAGAAAGTTCTTTAGAGACCATACCTGCCATATAGTCACGTTGGGTAGACAAAATAACAGGGTTCTTATTAGAGTTTTCCTCATTCACATCTTGGTTGCTGAGGTTGACAATATCAAGCACTTCACTCAAAGCACCTTTGGTATTACGAATAAGCTCACGTTTATAGCGGTAACGCACATACTCTCTAGCTACCTCAGGATAATAGTTCAGCATAAGCTCAGTTTCTACAATATCTTGAATTTTCTCCACAGTTAGTGTTTCTTTTTTTGCCATCTTTTCAACAACATCAGCAATAGCATTTTTTGTCTTTGAAGCTACAAAGCCAGCCTTAGAGATAGCATTAATGATTTTGTCTTTATTAAAGTCTACAAGAGACCCATCACGTTTTTTAATTTTCAAATTGATACAGACCTCCTTTAAAAATAAAAAGAGGGAGACTAAGCTCCCTCGTAAATCTTACCAGCGTGCAGGATAGCCACGGACATCCACATGGACACCCCAGCTATAAATACCAATACCATCAGCACCAGCAGTTACCGCAGCATCATACAAAGACTGCAACATAACACCATCGGGGCACTGCACATCCGCAGCAGTACCATAGATATGCTGGCTGTTAGACACACCACCTACCTCAGCATTGTGGGCAGGACAACGATAACCACAGGACAGCACTAAAGGCTTACCGATGATAGCACGCATACGCTCTAATACCTGTACAAGCCGTGGGTTGATGTCAGCACCATTGTGGAGACCACCACAGCCACATTTACAGGCAAATTCACTAGAATCAAAGTGTTCAGATAATTTCACTTATTACATTCCTCCTTTTTAAAAAAGGTCTTATACAGCAAGACCCAAATCTGAATCAAGACATACATAATGGTGACGATATACACCCAATCGGACAGGGGGATACCCATGAGGGATAGGGTGGAGACACCAATAGGAGGGGTTGTCTTTACAATTTCATTGTCCATAATATCCTCCATAATAAAATAAAAGAGGGTCAGCTTCTAGCCAACCCTCGGTAACATTATGCAGTAGCAGTAGTGGTAGCAGGTAACTTAAGTTTCAGATAGAGCAGTTCTCTATCTTTGTCTGCCAACTTATCACGCAGAGCTTGCATAGTGTTGCAGGTAATCAGAGCACGAGTTTTCTCGCCTTCCTCATGGATAGCAGTGGTAACTTTACAGGTGTTTGCAGCACCCTCAAAGCGCAGGGCATCAATGTTACGATTGATACTTTCACCAACACTAGCTACTTTGTATCCGGTTTCTTTTTCATTCATGCCAACAGTGTAGAAGCCGTCGCACATACCACTTTGGATACCACGCAGACTAGCTTTGATGTCTTGGTTGTCTAAGCCTTCAGACAGCTCTGCACGAGTTACAGCACCTTGGAAAGCAGAACCATTACCACCCCAACCACCGAAACCACCAAAGCCACCACCAAAGGCAGCTAAGAGGATAAGGTAAACAAAGGGGTTATTCCACATCTCATTACCATTAGAACCTTGTTTGGCGAGCATCAGGGCATCACCGAGACCTACGCCAGCATTAGCCATTTCCATTACTTTTCAACTCCTTTTTGAACTTGGTTGATGTATGCTTTGCCTGCATTGATGTCTTCGTCAGACATGCCACGCTTACGAGCTTCCTCCTCAACCATTGCTAACAGTTCAGGGGAAACCTGTTTCAAGGCTTGCATCATCATCATTTGCATAAGTTTGTTTTGGTGCATGTTATATTGCATAGTGACTAGTCACCTCCTGCTATTATGATAACATGAATTTAGGAATTGAAAGTTGTAACTAAATGACTATAAAGTTACTTGAAAATGACAAGATATACTTTGTCATATATTTGTCTTAAGGCACGTTTGATACAAGACACATCCTCGTGGTACTCCATAGCAAGCTTTTGTTGGGAGTAGTCACTAATGATGATTTTGTCGAGTATGTCTTGTTGTCTTGGTGTGAGCTTGGCTTCGGTAGTAACAGCCTTGTACTCAGTGAGAGTAGAGGACTTAAGCCAAGCACGAGCCTTTTTACGATTCTTTTCCATGATAACTCCTTTCTGCCCACCCAAACCCCTAAGGGGAGACAACAACCCTGTCTTTTACTTAATTAAAATAAATTGATATCTTCAACTTCTTCTTTGGTTGTAGCGGTTTCCACTTTTTCTTTAGCTTTTCTATAAGCTGTGTGGAGCTTGTCGCTTCTCAATGCCACCTGTGCAATGATAGCACGCAGGTCAGATGCAGTTACTTTCACATCTTGATTGTCTGCCGTAGTCCATATGAGAGCAGCGGAAACACCTGCAACTTCAAGAGCGATTATGGCAGCATTTATACGCTCTCTAGCCTTATCATCATAATCAAAAGAGTAGCCTTGGTATTCAATCGGTTCTACTTCTGCTTTGTCACGTTGCATCTTTAAAATTTCGATTCTGCGATTTTTAAAATACTCAATCGGTTCTTCCTCATGTGTCACTTCGACACCCAACTTGCAAAGTGTTTCTTCGGAGATGGAGAGAGGAATAAAGATACCTTCCTGCCCTAAGGCTTCTGACAAAGGGTAGATGTGAGTATATGTTTTGTCTTTGTATTTATATTTTGTTTGCATTTTGTTCCTCCTTGCTTAATAATCTTCGACTGTGGGTGTCATGTCATTTATTGCTTGCCCCCACGAAAAAGTTACACCCCTTGTATAAAGGCAATTAAACAGCAATCTATAAGTTTTATTAGGTGTTACACCTACAATAGAATCAATATCTTTGAAATCTATGACTGAACCATCAGAGCGAGTAGCAAACCAACCATCACCCCAAACTTTATTGGTTGATGTATTCTTTATACTAGCATAGATATCTTCATCAGGGTTGCCTTCAAGATTATCAACAACCGATGTTACTTCGATTCTCTTAATCCCCGGTGGAACAGTAAAAGAAATTGTTTTATTATCTAATTCAGACCAATCCCAACTCTTGTAACCATCTACAACCTTTACTTCACCATTTTTCATCATCATTCTATTAAGTCCCATATTGCTTACCTCACGATAACTTAGATGCTTGCGCAATACTCGTAACATTACCTCTGCTATCTTTCAGCATCAAAATGTTCAACAGCAGACCTGTACCTGTAATAGCGAAGTCACTTGCACTACCAACATATTTAAGTGTTCCTGCATTAGTAATAATCAGAGGGTAAGAGGCACTGTCATCAATAGGTGTAATGTAGATACTAAACACCGTGGATGTAGTATTAACTGACAAAAAATCAGTAATAGCTTGTGCCATATCTAATGTAACTTCGCTATTTGCGACATGATGTACAACATTCGTAGCAAGAGTTATTGCATCACCACCTGTATAACTAACACCATAAACTTCTTTCGCAATAAGCACTTCTCTACAAACGGCTTTCTCGAAAGTTTGTTGCGCTGTCCATGTGTTAGCCACAGACGTTTTGGCGTACCCATCAAGGGATTGATGTTGCGTTAGATAACCAGCATCATTTTCTAAAGTAGATACTTTAGTAGGGATACTAGCAGTAACAGTATCAATAGCAGTTTTTACAACTTTATTCTGCACAGGGTTCATAGATGTATCAGACAGTTCAGCATCAACAGTAACGCCACCATCAGCACCCGGATTACCTCTTGGAATCGTAAAGTTCAAGATAGCGTTAGTAGAAGTACCACTATTGGTAACACTTGCGTTAGTACCGGGTTCGCCTGTGGTCACGCTACCAATCGTGATAGTAGCAGCAGTGCCAGCAATACCTTGTAAGCCTTGCGCACCGGTATCGCCTTTGTCACCCTTATCACCTTTTAAGCCTTGTGCGCCAGTGTCACCTTTATCACCTTTAATGTTAACACTAGCAGGATTAGGCAAGCCAGCTCTATTCGTCCAGCTCAATACACCAGCAGAAGATACACTAGGAATAAATACATTCACATTTTCACTATAATTCTTAGCATTGTTCATGTATAACTCTGCGTTGTTCATGTAGGTCTGTGCTTCATTCGCACTGTTTCTTGCATCAGACGCAAAGTTACTAGCAGTAGTAGCAGCAGATTGAGCTGCTTCTTTACTAGCACCTGCATTATCAGCAGAGGTCTTAGCGTTGGCAGCATAAAGGGACGCATCACTCTTAGCAGTTTCAGCTATGTTCTTGTAGCCTTCGGCTAACTTTGCGCTTTCAGCAGCACTTGCAGCAAACGCACTAGCAGACTGTGCGCTCTTATAAGCACTATCTTTGTTATTACCTGCTGTGTTAGCAAATTGTTCAGTCTGTGTCTTGATAGTGTTCATGCGCTGAACAAAGGAATCCTCGGTGTTCTCTAAGTAATTCTTGGTTACAACATCCTGTGCTTCTGTAGGGTCAGCAACATTTGACACACGGCATTTACGTCCTTGCCATACACCGCTTTCCTCATCAAGTACAATAGAATTAGTCTTAGACCAATCACTCGCTTCCTCTAAAATATGCAACTGCTGCACTTCTGCAATAGTCATATCTATAGCCTTCAGGATACTTGCATCTGCCCAAGACACCAAGCGAGTGGTAGGGGTATTACGATAGATACGCACCACAGCATCTTTAGCTGGCGCAGAATCAAACATAACCATACGATTACTTATAGTGAATCCCTCGGAAACCTCTGCATCATTAACAGCCACATGGACAAAGGATGGACGCAAATAATCAAAGGGAACAGAGAAATTTGTTTGGGAACCATCTGCTGTGTAAGTAATAGATGCAGCCAATTTAATAGCTATATTAATCATCTCCTTTACAAAAAATAAAAAGACCACCAGCTCTAAAAGAGCCAGCGGTCACCAATTCAATTTATTATCTCCTCATCTGAGGAAAATTATCATAAAATTTTTGTTTGTCTGCATACATTGCTTTTTCGGCATATGCTGTGATTTCCGCAATATCTGAGAAGACACCAGCAGAATAGCCTAAAGCAGCTAGGGGAGGGTTGTCTTTATCCCATAGGGATTTATGGAAAGACAATACATTTCCAAGGAACTCATGGATTTTAATATCAAACCCAGCTACTATAAATTCATCACCCGAGATATGATAGCAGGTATAAATAGGGGAGATAAAGGTCTCCTTAAGCTTAGCTGCAAAGTCCTTTATCAGCTTATCCCCTGCACTGTGTCCAAAGTGGTCATTGGTGTATTTCAGACCATTGATGTCTGCGAAAAGGATACCAACGAAACCAAAGTGATTAGTGGTACTGTCACGCTCAAAGGCTTGCTTATTGTACAGTCAGGTGAGAGCATCACGCATAGCACCTTGCTCATAAATGCGAGTTATGTCCGCTAAAAGTTGGGCATAGCTATTTTTAAACTGTTGCTGTATTTCACGTTGAATATCAGCACTTAATTCCATGGGACAGAACTCCTTTCATTGTCCGTGCAAAGCAACAATGGATAGGTATGAAGTTAGTAGCTGTACATTGGAATCACCTCGGGGATAAAACACTAGGGATTAGTTATAATTATAGCTCCAATAACCACAACCCCCTAAAATAATTAGAAGAACTATGATAGCTTCGATGATTTTAGTTTTTATAGGCACTTCTTTATTAAGAAGTACCTGCTTTATCAGTACATCATATAACATGTAGAGGATACCTAGAAGCAGTCCAAAAGCACCACATAGCCAAATTATACCTTCTGCCATATCAAAAATAAAACCTATTACCTGCATAGATATATTCACCTCTCTGCTATTAATTATAGCACATTATTCAGGTGATTGTATATATTTGTAATTAAGATACTTCTTATTGGCAGTTCTGAAAATAATATTTTGCTTTTTGTTAAGCTCATCCAGCTTAATACGCTTGGTGTCTGCATCCATCTTTTTGTCTGCATACAGCTCCCTGATAGCTTTGGACACCTTCATAGCATCTGCTTTAGCCTTACGCATACCTTTGAGTTCTTTGCTAACCTTAGCTTTTTTACCTTCAAAAGAAGCATCAGCATATTTAGTCTCTAATTTATCAAGACCATTAAAGAAGACATCCTTGCTACGTGATGTACCTGTACCCTCAGTGTATGTAAAGCGACTATATTCAGTCCACTTTCTACTAGGAGTGACCTCATCTTTAGCCATCATATTGACCGCACCCATAAGGGCATAACCCATAGAGCCTGTGAGACCATAGATTGTGTTGTCTATCTTGATAGGTGAGAGGTTAGTTGCCTGACCAATCCAACGTGCTGGCATAGAGGTATATTGATTGTATTGGTTCTTAGGACTAAGCTTTTCAAGACGTTGGTCAACTAAAGGGCGATTACGATACATAGAGTGGTTTGTCTGCCATTCATAGAATTTCTCAATGATAGGGGGCGCACCGGAAGGAGCAAGGTCTTTGATGAGCTTATAGACAGCATCAGCAATAACCTGCTTATCTTCACCCTCAGACATAACATCTAATAACCTTTCAGGCATTGAACCAGCTAGTTGCCCGATAAATTGTGGTTTAGGATAATCATAGATAGTGTCACCTATTTTTACATACCACGCTTTATTCTTCATTTCCATTGGCATATCTTTATACCAATCTTCATCCTTATTCCAATACCATAATAACAGGGTGGGGAACAGTACATGTTCAGCCATAGCAAGACCAACACTAAGAGGGTTTTTAGAAAGCTCTCTTGCTGCTTTTAAAGTACCCTGAATAGCTGCATTGGCAAAAGGAACATGACGATTAATTGATTTAACAGCAGTACCACTTTTCATAAAGTTTAAGGTGCTATCAGAAGCAACCATAGCAGCTTCAATGGTAGAAGCACCACGTCCTTTAGCACGTCGATAGAGTGCCATACGTGGCAGTTGTTCTGCTGCTTCACCAAACATTACATTCCAATGCCACAACATCCTAATAGGATATAAGGCTTTATCAAGAGCAGAGTTACTGATTTTAGGGTCTACAATCTTTCTGAAGTCCTTATTAATCTCTTGAATAGAACCTAAGCGTGTAGTCATAGTAATACCATTAGACCTAAACTCTCTTTTGTATTGTCTAAGCAGAGCACGTTCTCTGTTGTTGTGGATGATAAGTTTACCAAAAGCATTGTCACTATTGAGCATCTGTAATCCCTGCCAAAAGATTTTCATAGGAGCAACAAGGGGAATATGGGAGATGTTACGTCCATCAGCGTTCATAATGGTTGCTTCAAGAATATCTTTACAAAGGTTAGACATAGCGAACATAGGAGTACCTGTAGCACCAATACGTAAGCCTGTTGCAGCACCTCTTGATATTTTCTCAATAATACTGAGCTTAGCTGCACCCATATTACCATCTTCAGAAGTCATGGCTTCATAAAGACCCTTCATCATACATTGATAATATTTAGGCTTGCCTTTTTCATAGACAGTAATAATTTGAGTAGCATGTTTATACTTGCCTTCTGCTACAGGCATCATAAGGAAGTGACCGCTGTCCCTCTTAGCTAAATCAGCAAGGGCAAGACCAACACGATTACGTTCCACTTTGAAGACAATACTTTGCATATTCTTCATAGCCTGTACCATAGGGTCTTTGATAATACGTTCAGAACCCTCAACAGTCATAGCCTTATGGGATGCAAAGAAGTCACTAGTACCCTCAATCTCAAATGAACGTGACATAGGGATATATTCAGGGTACTTCTTTAAGAAAGTGTTAGCAACCTTTGCAGGAATAATCTGTCCGGCAACAGCAATTCGTAACACATTCTCATTCCATTGTTTCCAAAGGTTAGAAGCAACTTTCATTTCAGGCAGTTCTTCTGCTTTAGCAATGATTTTATTACATTCTTCAAGAGTGTGTGTTGTCTTACGTCCTGTTGCCATAACTTCTAATTCGTGCTTAGCAGTTTGATAAGTATTAAAGGCTTCATAAAAATCCTCATAGCCTGTGTCTTTAAGCCACTTTTGAAGTTCAGCACCACGTTTGCCCTGTGTATCCAAAGGTTTCAAGATGTCACTAGCAACAACATTATTAAGAGCAACATTGAATTTTGTCTGTAGCATTTTAATGGCAGCTCTAGTGCCTAGATTATTACCATTCAGGAGACATCCAACAGTATCATTACCAGCTTGCTTTGCATACTGTGCCAAGACAGCAGGGTCATTCTCCATAGCTACCTTTACACCTTGGTTGTCTTCATAAGCTCTTACACTCTCGTCAAGGTCGGCATACTCCCATGCAAAACGCTTTTTAGTAGCTGTCCATATGCCAACAAGTTTATCAATCTTTTTACCAAGTTTCTTGTCTGCCCAATGGAACATACCAGCAGCTTTGCTGAAGTCAGACTGAGAACCCCATCGGCGCACCTGTTGCCCTAAAAGGTTCATTTGTGCCTGATAGAATCTATCACTTGCAATAGCCTTTTCAAATTCAGCATAGGCAAGAGGGAAGTGCTTTTTAGCCATCTCAGGGTTGACGCAGTATTCATTCATAAATGCAGCACGTCCTTCTTCTACATAGGTAGCATAGTTTTCCGGAGCATATCTATTACCATACTCACCATGTTGCCATATGGAAGTAGCACCATCATAAAGTTCTTTTTGAACTGCTGTATCTTTACCCCAACCAAATTTATCAGACAAACCATGACCGATTTCATGGCAGATTACAGACCATGCACGGAAACCACGGATACGAATACCTTTACCATGGGGCATAAAGTAGCCTAAGGTTCTATCACTATCAGCTAAATCCAATCTACCGGGGCGAATAGGGAACATAGCTTTGGCTGTTTCCCATATATCCTCTACACTCACAGGATGAGGGTAAAGGTTATCTTTACTATATTCAAGCTTATCACCATGAGCACCCTGCATGATTTCAGGGGTTTGGCGAGCTTCGAGATGGTCTTTAGCTAACTGATTAGCAATAGCATCCTGTTGCATCTGCTGTTCAGGCATTTGCTCAGGATAAGCTTTTTCAGCGGTTGTCTTAGGTTCACGCTTTGTAACCTGAGCAGGTGTAACCATCTCCTCATAGTCATTATCAACATCCCATACATTCTCACGATGTTGTTTACGATGCTTACGTTTCCTTTTATTCTTCTCTTTAGTAGGAGAACCTAACTTTTTGTTTGTCTCATCAACCTTAGTCTTATCAGTCATAACCTCAGTAGCAGGGTTTGTCTTTTCAGACACAATCTCTGCATCTGTGACAGGGTTTGTCTTGGCAGACCAATCAGCTTTGGCAAGCTTTTTAGCACCAATAGCAGTATCGGTCAAAAATTGGATGACAGCAAAACGAGCAGGATGCTCTGCTGCGTAATTACGTACATTCTCATCCATAGCAAGAACTGTACCTGCTGCAATACCGCTACCCACAAAAGGGGTAGTCATAACCTTAGAGACTTTAGGGGCAGCCTTAGATAAAAGACCACCCACGCCATGTGTCATAGAAGCTGCCACAGTACCTGCCAACATAGGGAGTAGGGATGCTTTGGCTTGGTCAGACATCTCAGGGGCATTTTCAATCTCCTGTGCTTTCTGCATCTCATGTACCATAATAGGTACTTGAACAGCCAAAGGAATCCAAGGGTTAGCAGCACCTGCCACATCACCTATGAGAGTGAGAGGGTCTTTAGTAGCAGTGTAACGAGCATCATCCACAGCATCCTGTAAAGCAATAGCAACCTTTTCCTGAGCAGGAGAGGGGGAAGGTGCATCAACGTCAGGTAAAGACATATCATCAATAGCATCAAAATTACCTGTTTTATAGGCTTCACCAGCAGCCACAGCAAGCTTCTGACCTGATTTATTTATGTCTGCAATCCATTCGGTAACTGCTTCACCAAAATCATCAAAAGGATTATAGCCTTGGTGCTGTACCTTTTGGAGCTGTTCTTGCCCTTTGGCTTGTAAATCACCATATGATTCATCACCAAGTTTATTTAAATCATCAATAATACTCATTATGAACCAAAGACCTCCTCCTCAATATCATTCACATCAAGACCATTACGTATAGCAAACTTATCAATAGCATCACGAATTTGGTCTTCATCTAAAGGTATGCCAGCAGAATTTTTGGGGTTACTATTTGCCCATATCTTCATCTCAGCAATATCCTTGTCTTTTTGGGAAAACACCGGAGTATCATTAGGGGGTTCATTAGACTGCGATGTCTCCTGCTCACTAGGGATATACCCACGTTTCTTTTTAAACTCTAGCAAGGCATTAAGTCTTGCTGTAGCTCTATTGGCTCTCTTTTGCAAAGCCTTGTATTCATCAGAATCACCATCAACATCAGGGTCTTGATAAGCTTTATACCATTCAGCATATGTCTGAGTATCTTTAATATATTGATAGCCATTTTCATATGCCCAAAAATGTTTAGCTTCTGCATCATTACCATAGCCTTTAGCTGACTGTTGTGCTTGGCGTGTGATAGTACGAATCATAGTAGCCTTAGTTGCCTCCGGTAAATTAGAGTTATTGATAATCTGCATCTGCTCACTTGGGTCATTGGTTTGTAAAAGAGCCATATTGATTCTGTCTCTTTCATCTGCATCTCGTTGAGCCTTAACACGCTGAGCCTGTGCCTGTTTAGCATATATAGCCTGACGTATCCTATTGACACGCTGGGGGTTATAGGCAGCAGCAGATTGCTCTTTAGGATTAGCAGCTTTCATACCACCATGGTAATCCGCAAGATGCAGATGTCTGCCTGTGCCAGCATCATGGAATAAGACCTCACCAAAATACTGCTTAAAATAAGACAATGCTTTATTCGCCTGTGCTTCATCCACATTATCACCTAAATAAATATCCACAGCATTACCTTTAGTATGCTCTGAGTTTGGTACGCCACCCACAGATGCATTATGCTCTGCTGTGCGGTAACCGCTAGTAATCTGTGCATCCTTAAACCCTAACTGATAGATAGCACCCCCAACCATAGGTAATACACTTTTCATAGTGGGGGACAGGTCTGTTAAGTCGGGGTTGTCTCCCTGCGAGATAGGCAGGTTAGCTTCAGGAATACCATCAGCATTTGTAGTTTCTGCAGGTAACTTAGACAATAATGCTTCAGCTTTTGAAAGGTCAATAGTACCATCAGGGCGTGTACACTTAGACACAATATCATCAGTAACTCTCAGATTAAAATTATCTGCAATCTTGGTATAGGAAGGATAGAGGTTAACCATCTGTTTCAAAGACAAACCATCTTCGTACTGATAGTCACCTAAGGCATCCAATCTTGCCGTATCAAAATCTTGGTCAGCAATCATCTGAGCAAGAGGGGCAACAGCTTTAATGAAACCATCTCTATCCCTAGTACCTAACTGCACCTTGCGTAACGCTTCATTACCACGAGTGAGAAAATCTTCACCCTTAGCTCCACTATACACAAGGTCTTGAAACTCACTAGAACCTAACATGACCATCTTCTGACGCTTATCATCATTGATTCTCTTGTCAGCTTCATTTGCTATTTTTATTGTGTCTTGAACAGCCCCCTCATAATAGCCTTGGTCAAAGGCTACTTTATTGGAGATACCATCGTCACTAAAGTTAGCTCTGTTCTCCTGCAGATATTTATTGAAAAGACTAACAGCTTCAGAAACACTCTTAGGCTTTTCAGATGCAGGGTCATTCATCCATTGCTCTTTGGCATATTGGCTTGCCATTTTACCAATACCTTTTTCAAGAACAGCCATAGCATAGCGGTTATCTGTCAAGTCAAATTCATCACTAGAGTTCTGCAAAGCTGCCATGCGGTCAAACTTCTTCAGGTCTTCTTGTGTCTTACCTGCAAGGAGTTTGTCTGCATTGACCAATACTGCTTGGTCTTGGGTGCGCTTCTCATCCGCAATACGCTCCTCCATGATACTCTTACCAAGGAGACCTAAAGATGATGCTAAGCGTTGCGCATCTAAATCTGTACGTTGTGAGATGCCTGCAGATGCACTGATTTTATTTAAGGACAGCGCATAGGGAATCTCCGGTTGTTTTGCAAATTGCCGTTGAGTACCTACCGCTGCCTGTACTTCTTTACTCAATCTTCTTACCTCCTGTAAATACCATTGCCAATACCTAGCTTCTCATGGACGCTACGTGGAGCGTTGCCTACCCATGTCTTAGTAGCAGTCTTGGCTGTCTTTCTAATGCCACCTGTAATCTTCTGCTGATTCATAATATTCTTAGCTTGTGTATAATTATTCAAACCTGTGGCAGCAGAAGACAACAAGTTAGTGAATCTGCTGGGCATCTTAGGCGCAGAAGCATTAAGGTTCTCTAAAAATTCGTGAGTAGATTTTACCTGACGCTCACGATTCAGGTCAACCTCATTAGATTTCCGTTTATAGTTGTCTTGGATAGAGGACACAGCACGAGCGGTATCACCTTCGGCAGCACGTACAATGAGGTTAGCTGTACGTCCGCTCATGGTCTCATTTACAGCAGCTTTTACGCCACTATTGAGCTGCATAGAGTTCAACCTAGTGTTGCTAATCTCTACAACAGCTTGGTCAAAGGCATCTGTACGTTGCTGTTCTAAGTCCATGATATTCCAATTCATTTCAGTAATAGCTGCCTTAGCCTGTGCGTTCATGGTAGCCTGTGCTGCCTTAGCTTGCGCACGTTGTCCCATGTAGTCACCTGCTACTTGCAAGCCTGTACTGATACCAGCAGCCACCATAGGACTGCACATAAGACATCACTCCTTTACCTTGTATAATGTAAATTTCTGAAAAGGCTCTCCATTGATATATTTATATTCACCAAATTCAGCTCCTAGCCATTTAAGCCATTGCACATGTCGCTCGTTTCTGAGCCACACATAATTATAAACAGCAGAGCGTGTTTCCATCCATTGCTTCAAGAAAGGCTTACAGAAGCGCAGGAACTTAATAGGGTGCACATCTACCTCTTTAGTGCAAACAACCCATATCAAGGAAGAATCTTCTAGACCACCAATGGCATAAACCCTGTGCGTCTCATCATCATAAAGACACAAAGCATTGAATAGCTCCTGCACTTCAGTGAGACCAAAGGATGTACCTGAGGCATAATACCATTCTAGCCTGTCTTCATCACGCATGTTTTCTCTAAAGTCACAGAGCTGAACAATGTTTAATTTAGATACTTTTAAAATAGTCTCGTCCTCCTTTGGTAATTACCAATCCAACCAGCACCTACAAGAGATACAGGAAGCGGAGTGTCTGTTTCTAAACAAATGTTTACGTTATCGTTTTTGGCTTGGATAGGGAACTTAAAAGAGCCTGTGGTAAAGGGCATTGCACCTAAGATATTAAAACGAGTACCTAAGAGCCTAGAGGTATATTCATAGACATAGGCGTGTTTGTCTTTAATATCCACAGTTACTTTGAAGTATCCGCTGTCAGCATAGTTAAACCACATCTGACGCAGTTGCAATCTGCCCTCAATAAGAGCCTGAGTGCTGCCGTTGTCAGACTGCTTAACCATAATAGTTGACATAACAATCTTAAAATTATAATTGATACCCACAGTCAATACTTGGTTAGAATAGTCACCAATAAAGACCAGCTTACCTTCTTTAGCCTTAGCATATGTACCATCAGAAGCAACAGCACTATATTGTTTATCCTGCTCATATATATTGCCAAAGATGTCACTTACACTCACTGTAGTTTCATCATTAAGTGAATCATAGCAATCAGCAGGAATCCGATAGGTATGCTTGCAATCCAGCAGGGTACGATAAGCTTCACCATCAAAATCAGTAGTGTTAAGGGTGAAGGAGATTTTCTCCAAACAGTAGCAACCATTGCGTTCTACTATCAGATAGAGATAGCTGTCAATAAATTGACCACCATAGACAACACCTTGCACATCCCATTTAGACCATGCTGCCTGTACACGCTGACTATCAATGAAGAGGTACTTATAGACATAAATAGCAGTCTCGTCACCTTCGGTAAGATAGAGCATGACATTCTCAACAGTAGAGGGAATGATTTTATAGACACCATTAGGAATATAGTTAGGAACATGAGATGTTATGTCTTGAACATCCTTAGCATCTGTGTTGTCTGCTGCTGTGAAGAACTCACGCACAGTAGTATATTTAGCTCTTTCCGCCACAAAGTAGACATTGCGACCTGCATTGACAGGCTTAGCTTTAAGACTAGCTTCGTAATGGGTGACAGCCGGGGACAGATTAGCACTCGTAGGTGTCAAGATACCATCAGCAGAGAGCATGAATTGTGCCTCACGGCTGAACAGAATAAGGTCTGTATCAAAGGTGACGGCATTGTAGAGGGTGCTAATGGTATTATCAGAGACTGCTAAGTCGATAGGGTCTGTATCCTGTACCTTGGTGGCACTTGTCATCCAAAAGTTGAAGAAGTTAGCACTCCTAGTGAGGATAACATTTTCATCACTTAAGAAGCCTAAGCGGTTTCTGTGATAGAAGACATCATTTATTGTCTGCCCTATGAAAGAGGGGAGAGGGTTGCTGTCTTCATCACCAATATCCCTAGATTCCCATTCTGCCCTACGGAAGGTAAAAGTACCATCAGCTTCACGTACAAGAACATGAGGGAGAGTAGAGGTATCAAAGTGATTCTTCAGGTTAGGGCGAGCACACTCTTTCCACACCTTTTCTTCTGCACTGTACTTGACATAGTAATCATCAGTGTTGCTACCTTCTTCACCTACAATCTTTACAAGGTAACCATCAGGGGCAGTAGCAGGAAGGTTTGTGAACTTCTGCACAGACTTAAGGATACCAAAGGCAGCCTGATTGTTATAACCATCAAAGACTTCAGCAGAAGTGATAAGGGAGTAAGCCTTATTACCTGAAGGCACTTCTGTAGAAGTAGTATAAGTAAAGGTGTAGACATTCATTGTACCTGTCATATCTAAACCTTGTGCTCCTTGTGTAATAACTTCATGTGTAACTGCCCATTTGTCTTCCTTACACCTGTTCACTTCTTCCATCATCTTTTGATAAGCAGCGTAATCAGATGCAAAAGATTCATGAGCATTAGCACGTATATTCTCTTCTGTAGGGAATTTTAAGGTGATAGTATCCACATTTCTAGTAACTGTAGTAGGGAAAGCTCTCCAATAATGATAATGCCCTATAAAAGACAAGCCTTTAAATCTATCCTCTTGCTGCTTAGGAGAGGTGGAGGGAGACAACAATATCTCTTCACCTGTAGCTGTTTTATATGCACTCTTTTGAATGTATAACCATGAAGAACCTGTAGCTACCACATAACCTGCTTCTTTTAGAATAGTAGCTAATTTCTCAGCAATGTAATCAGTAGCTATAAGCTTAGTATGAGATTTATCACTACCATCAGGGGTTTCATAGCTTGAAACAGTTTCACCATTAATGACAATCTTATAGGTTCTGCCATATTGACCACTCTTAATGTTAACTAGTAGACCTTGTGTATCCCATGACTTATCTTCAATAACATCAGTCATTTTGGTCTTCTGCATTGTATTAGCTATAAAGGTGTAATCTGCAATAGTAATAGCTTTAATATTACTTCGGGGACTTTGTGTATAAAGATACGAAGCATCTTCGTTTATATTCACAGTCTTCTTATTACCCTGTAGGTCAAAGACATCAACACCTGCACCTGTGAAGATAACAATATACTTTTCATCAGTATCTCTATCTATAAAATGTATCAAAGGTTTATTGATAGCATTTCCTCTCTTACCTAAATTAGCTTCAAAGATAGTAGGGGGACGCTTCTGTAAGCCACTTGCTTCAGTAGACAACCCATTCAACTGTTCCTCTAGCTGTTCAGGGTGTCTGAGGATAGGGGGTTGTTGGGACACACCACTAACAAGGTTCTTTATGTCTTGGTTAATCAATCCCATAATCTCACCTCAATCTCAGCTTATGAACATAGGTATGCTCCAGCATAGAAAAGTTATTATTGTCTACCTCAAACTCCATCAGATGCTGCCATGCTTCAGCAATCTCCTGCTGGGTAATCTTGGTCAGACTATCATCACCAAAGTAGGAGCTTTGGAAGACAAAACATGCCTTAGCTAAGATGTAGTTTCTCATCTGCTCCGGTAAGTTTTCAAAGTCAAGATAAAGCACCATCTCTACATCAAGAGGGTGTTCAAAGATTAGGGTGTCTTTGAACAGGTCTTTTACATAGTCACCTTGTCTGACAAGCTTAACACCATGGTTATCCTTAAGATACAAGTAGTTACTGTTCCATGGAATCTTCTTTGTGTCTACATCCGGGTTAAGGGTGAAGTGGGGTGTTTTGTTAAAAGTCCATCCTCGGGACTGCTCTTGTCTGCTGATATTCCGCAGGATACGTAGGGCATTGATAGCATCCACATCTGTCAGTTCTTCAAGACTGTTAATAGGAGCTTCACCAATAGTACCAATGATACTATTGACTGCATCAAGTTCAGTTAATGCTGTTAGTTGCATTGGTATCTCCTTTCATTTTTAGAAAAAATAGGGGACAGCATATGCCATCCCCTAGGGTTAGTAGTTTAAATTAAGCCTTAGTTACAACACCCATGAAGGCAGCTTCAGGGCGCAGACCACCAAAACCTTTTGCATATTTAGCAATAATTTGGTCTGCCTGATATTCAGGACGGCGAGCATGCTCCATACCAAGACCTTTGAGGGTCAAGATACCAGCAGAAGACGGATGTGCCACAATGAATTGGCAGGTGTCTTTGTAAGTAGTAGGGAACACATGACCATCACCCTGCATAACATTCTCATTATCTACGCCACCCTCAGTCAGCAGAGGAGCTTCAATCAAATCGAAACCAATCAGTTTCGGAGGGTTGTTACCCTCAATGGTCATAGAAGCACCATACAGTTTGTTGATGATGTCTTTGTTGGCGATGAGTGCGTTAAGTGCCATCGGTTTGATGTAGCAGTTGCGACCTGCCAGCGGAACATTGTTCTCAGACATTTTGGTCTTGATTTTCAGCAGTTCCTTAAAGATAGCTACACCCATAGCTTCAGTTTCGCCATAGTCAGCAGTTGCCACAGTCTCGGTGACAATCAGACCCTTGCCAGTGCCTTTGACGCCAGTAGTAGCATTGGTAGGCAGGTTCTCTTTGTCTTCCACAATCATCTTAGCTACTTCAGCCAAGATTGCACAGTCCTGCGCAACAGCCAATGCTTCACCCATTTCCTTGGAATACTTAGAACGCAGCTCAAAGTGGTTCATAGCTTCATCCAAATCAAAAATCATGCAGTCAGAGGTCAGCAGACCATCCAGCACGATAGTACGCTCATTGTGTTCAATGGGAGTACGCAGGTCATCCAAGTTCTTACCTGCTTTCAGGTATTTAGCTTTTGCTCGACCTACAATCGGGAAGATAGCAGACTTACCATGTTCAATAGTACGCTCAGAGAAGCGACCACCGGTAATAGTGGATTGAGAGAAAGCGGTGAGAACTTCACCGGTAAACATTTTCAGAAATAAACCTAAGCGGTCTTTGCCTTTATCAGATTGTGCAAGACCGGGGTTGGCAATAATCATATCAGCCATTAAATCACTCCTTTAATAATTTTGGTAGATTGTATAATCAACTTGAACAAAAAATAAAATAAAAAATCCACAGTGGAC
>ERZ780198.330-NODE-330-length-55113-cov-9.946892_pt1 | contig 55113 bp, 48 predicted proteins | sample MGYA00510979_ERZ780198 | MGnify/ENA primary metagenome ERZ780198 (study PRJEB29588, sample SAMEA2158039) | human gut metagenome | biome: human gut; feature: human-associated habitat; material: faeces | place: Denmark | collected 2008/2010 ...
ACATATATTAAAATAATATACAATAAAAAATAGAAAAAAATAAATCATATTTGTGTACAAGCACGCATATAATATAGTATATGTAAAGACATGAAGAATATTACAAAGATGACAAAAAAATAAATCCTTAGAGCCTAGGGAAGTACACAAAACGGCATAAAATTTGACAATATTTGTTTAAAATGGTATAATATAGATGTTGCTTTTAAAGGAGGGAACAAATTAAAAATGAAAAATGATGATAAAGCATCAATATCGCTGAAAAAAATAATTTGTATTAGCATTTTATTTGTTTTTATAATGACAGCTGCAGTAGTAGCTGGAAACGTAAAATTAAATAATGTTAAAATTATTTTAGCTAGTGGTTACGAAATGAATGTATTAACTAGCAAAACTAAAATAGCAGATATATTAGATGACAATCATATTATATTACTTGAAGATGAAAAGGTATCACCTGATTTAGAGTCAGAGCTATCAGATAACAATACAATTAAAATTTCTAAAATTACAGATGAAGAAATTGAAGCCCCTGAAGTTATAGAAACATCAGAAACTATTACAATGGAAGAAGTATTAAAAAATTATGATACTATTATTGAAAAAATAGTAGTTGAAAAAGTAAAAATACCTTTCGAAACAGTTACAAAAAATAAAGCATCAGGTTCGGGTTCAAAACAAAACCAAATTATACAATATGGTGTAAATGGTATAAAAGAAGTTACTTATAAAGTAAAATATCAAAATGATGTTGAAATTGAGAAAAAAGAAATTTCTTCAAAAATAATTAAGAAACCAGTGAACAAAATAGTAGAAGTAAGAAATAAGCAGGTTACATCAAGAGGTGGCACAACTACTAGATATGGTGGTAAATGGACTTATTCAGAAGCAGAACTTGACTTATTATGTGCTATTACAGCACAAGAGGCTTGTTCAAGTTATAATGCTGCCTTAGCTGTTATAACATGTGCAGCAAACAGAGCAGAAAGTAGAAGATGGAGATATAATGGAACAGACCCATTAAGCCAATATAAAGCAAGAGGTCAATTCTGTTACTCAATAGACAATCACTGGAGAAGAAGATTAAACGGAAATTATCCATCATATGTAAAACAAGCAGTTATAGATGCCTTAAATGGTAAAAGAAACCACAATTACTTATCATTTAGATCATCAGGATATGCAAGTGGTGTAAACATTGGTGGTAACGTATACTTCAACGCAATGTAATATACAAAGAGTCCCTAAACAGGGACTTTTTTATTGCCTTCAGTCACCCACTTGAATTGAAAAAAGTTTTATGGTATATTATTTGCACAAGGAGAGAAGAAATATGAAATTAATTTCGTGGAATGTAAATGGTTTGAGAGCAGTTATTAAAAAAGGCTTTAAAGAATTTTTTGAGAAGGAAGATGCAGATATATTTTGTATACAAGAAACAAAAATGCAACAAGACCAAATAGATGATGAAATAAAAAGCTTATTTAGTAAATATAATTGTTATTGGAATAGTGCTATAAGAAAGGGATATTCAGGCACAGCAGTATTTACAAAACAAAAGCCACTTAATGTTACATATGGAATAGGAATAGAAGAACATGACCAAGAAGGAAGAATAATAACACTAGAGTTTGAAAAATTTTATCTAGTAAATTGCTATACTCCGAATTCCAAAAGAGAACTAGAAAGATTAGAATATAGAATGACATGGGAAGATGAAATTAAGAACTACTTATTAAAACTAAATGAAACAAAGCCAGTAATTTTGTGTGGAGATTTAAATGTAGCACATGAAGAAATAGACTTAAAAAATCCAAAAACTAATAGGCATAATGCAGGATTTACAGATGAAGAAAGAGGAAAAATGACAGAATTATTAGATGCCGGTTTTACAGATACTTTTAGATATTTATATCCTACAAAAGAAAATTGTTATACTTGGTGGTCATATATGTATAATGCAAGAGCTAATAATGCAGGCTGGAGAATAGACTACTTTATAGTATCACAATCAATCGAAAAAGAAGTAAAAGAAGCAAAGATTTATTCAGCTGTTATGGGCAGTGATCATTGTCCTGTTGGAATAGAGTTGTAGGAGGTAAAAATGGAAGAAAAAAAGAAAAGCTTAAAATGGCTATATTGGTTTAGCTTAGGAGTGGCTATTATTGCAGTATATAAATTACTAGACAATTTCGGACCTATAACAGCTTGGTTGGCAAAGCTATTAAATATTTTAATGCCATTTATTGCAGGTCTGCTTATAGCATATTTATTTTACATTCCATGTAGAAAAGTTGAAAGTTGGTATAAGAAGGTAAAACCTATTTCAAAAAGAGCAAGAGTATTATCGATTATAACAGTATATATTATAGCAGTATTGCTAATTATACTAGCACTAAACTTTGTAATACCAGCAATATCAAAAAGTATTGTAGACTTAGTTACTAACTTTGGAAATTATTATAATAACACAATGAATACTATAAATGAATTACCAGAGGATTCAGTACTAAAGAGTGAAGCGGTTTTAAATGCTATAAAAGGAATAAGTGAAATTGATTTTAAACAATATATAAATATAGAAAAGCTAACCGAATATGCAAAAGGAGCAATAAATATTGTAAATAGCATATTTGATGTATTTGTTTCATTTATAGTTTCAGTATACTTATTAGCAGAAAGAAGAAGAATTTTAGACTTTTTGAGAAAATTGGCATCAGCCATATTTAAACCGGAAACTTATAAAATGATAGGAAAATATTTTAATAAATCAAATGAAGTATTTTTCAGCTTTATAGCAGGTCAAGTGTTAGATGCAATAGTAGTAGGAATATTAACTGCAATTGCTATGTCAATAATTGGTGTAAAATATGCAGTACTATTAGGATTTATGATAGGATTATTTAACTTGATACCATACTTTGGAGCTATCATTGCAGTAGCAGTAGCTATACTTATTACTATATTTACAGGAGGTATAGGTCAAGCAATTATTATGGCAATAGTTGTAATAGTATTACAACAAATCGATGCAAATATTATAAATCCTAAAATTTTAGGAAGTTCATTATCTATAAGCCCACTTTTAGTAATATTTGCAGTAACAATAGGTGGAGCATATTTTGGAGTATTGGGAATGTTTTTAGCAGTACCAGTTGCCACAGTAATTAAATTATTAATTGAAGAATATATAACTTACAAAACCAGCACAAATTAAAGTGCTGGTTTTTAATTATGTATTGACAAACGATATTAAATATAGTATCATGGAGATAGCCTTATTGGGGGAAAGGTGTATTTTTCAAGAGAGGAGGAATACAGGTGCCAGAACTCAATAAGATAATACAAAAAATGAAAAGACAGCCTAATGGAATTAGATTTCAAGAAGTAGCTAAAGTTTTAGAATATAATGGATATAAAATGAAGGCTAAAAAACGGTACTTCCCACAGAAATTTTATAAATTCTAAGGGTGATGTAATAACAATTAAAGAAGAAAATCCATTAAAAGCGGTTTATGTTAAAAACGTATTAAAGAGAATTGGAGAATAAAATTCTCAAATTAAAGTAAAATAAATATAAAGGGAGGCAGAATTAATGAAGAGTGTTGAAGATTATATGAATTTGCCATATAACTGTATTGTTCAACAAATTAATGACGAGAGTGGAACTTACTTTTATGCACATGTTTTAGAATTAGACGGATGCCAAAGTACAGGCGAAACTTTTAAAGAAGCTTATGAAAGTCTAAAAGATGCAATGAGAGGTTGGATTGAAACTAAAATTGATGATGGATTTGATGTACCACTACCGGTAAAATATACTGATTATAGTGGAAAATTTTTAGTAAGAATTCCAAAATCATTACACTACAGATTATCAGTTGAGGCACAACAAGAGGGAGTGTCACTAAATCAATATGCGTTGTATAAATTAAGTAATTAGCATATAACACAAAACCAGCACAAATTAAAGTGCTGGTTTTTGTGTTAAGAATAACTTAATAAATTAACTACTTTTTTCTTAATAAATTTGTGGTATAATTTATACGTAATAATCAAAAAGGGGAAAATTTATGTACAATATTTTAGTAGTGGATGATGATAAGGAAATTGTAAATGCAATAGAAATATATTTAAGTAAAGAAGGGTACAACATATTAAAAGCATATGATGGAATGGAAGCATTAAAAATAGTAGAAAAGAATGATAATATTCATTTGATTTTATTAGATATAATGATGCCAAAACTTGATGGAATTAGTACAGCTAATTTAATTAGAAAAGATAAATCAATTCCAATAATAATGCTTTCTGCAAAATCAGAAGACTACGATAAGATTACAGGACTAAATAATGGAGCAGATGATTATATAACAAAACCATTTAATCCATTAGAACTAATTGCAAGAGTAAACTCACAAATTCGTAGATATACACACCTAGGCTCAATTGCAGATAAACAACAAGAAGGAAATACATATTGGTCAGGAGAATTAGTAATAAATGACGATACAAAACAAGTAACAGTTGAGGGAAAAGATGTGAAATTAACTCCAACAGAATATAACATTTTAAAATTTTTAACTAAAAATAAAGGAATAGTGTATTCAATTGAACAAATTTACCAAAATGTGTGGGAAGACGAATGTTATGGTGCAGAAAATATTATAGCAGTACATATTAGACACATAAGAGAAAAGATAGAAATAAACCCAAGAGAACCTAAATATTTAAAGGTAATTTGGGGAATTGGATATAAAATAGAAAATCTAGAAAAATAGGAGGTAAAAAATGAATGGATCAAAAATTTCTAAAAATGTAGCTTATGTTTTAGCACCAATATTTGCCTTACTCTTAATACTATCAACACTAGGTACTAAAATTATAGACGAAGAAATCAATGTTATACAAAATTCAAACTATATCTGGCAAATGGCAGGAGGTTTAGCAAATGTAACAAAAGGTGTAACACCATTACTAATTCCAATATCAGTTATGATACTAATTATTCTAGCAGTAGTGGTTATAGATGGAATTGGAAAAAATAAAAATGAAGATACAATTAAGTTAAACTGGTTTGACGAATGGAAATTAGAAGTAGTATTAGCTTTAAGTTTTATATTGTTTATAGCTGGAGTTTATATTCTAAGCATAGGATGGAATTCATTTGAAAATTCGATAAGCATAATGCTATCAAGTTGCGGAATCGGAATAATATATGTGAATTCAATAGTACTATTAGAGACTATAGTAAAAAGAATAAAAGCAAGAATGTTATGGAAAACCACTTTAATATATGCTATTTATAAAGCAATTAAGAAAATGATAGATAACCGCAAAATAATGACAAAACTATTTATATATTATTGGGGATTTTGCATTATAGGATTTTTTATAACATTAGCAATACCAAACTCTACTAGTAACAAGAACTTGTTTCAGGTAGTGATGTTAGCAGCACTTGGAATAACCACATTTTATGTATTATGCAAAAAAGTGGAAGAACTTAATAAAATTCAAATGGCTTTAAAAAGTATATATGACGGAGATACCAATATTGAGTTAAATCCAAATGAATTAAAAGGAGTTTTAAAACAAATGGCAGTATATATTGATGATATTGCTGGAGGTTTATCAAATGCAATTGAACAAAGCTTAAAGAGTGAAAGGCTTAAAACAGAGCTTATAACCAATGTGTCACATGATATAAAAACACCTCTTACATCAATTATTAACTATGTAGATTTATTAAAAAAAGAAAAAATGCCTAATGAAAAGGCAACTGAGTATTTAATGATATTAGATAATAAATCTCAAAGATTAAAAAAACTAACAGAAGATTTAGTAGAAGCTTCAAAAGCATCTTCTGGAAATATAAAATTAAATAAAGAGAAATTAAATGTCAAAGAACTTGTGCAACAAGTGTCGGGAGAATTTGAAGATAGGTTTAAGGAAAGAAACTTAGAGGAAATAACAACATTCCCGGAACAAGATGTATATATAAAAGCAGATGGAAGATATATGTGTAGGATATTAGAAAATGTTTATTCAAATGTTGCTAAATATGCTATGGAAAATACAAGAGTATATTTAGATGTGGTGAAAAACCAACATACAGTTGTAATACAAATGAAAAATATATCGAAACAAGAGCTTAATATATCAGCAGATGAATTGATGCAAAGATTTGTAAGAGGAGAAACTTCTAGAAATACAGAAGGAAGCGGATTAGGACTTTCAATAGCATCTAGCTTAACAGAACTTCAAGGAGGAAAATTTCATATTTACTTAGATGGAGATTTGTTCAAGGTAACAATAGGATTTGAAATGTTAGTAAATTAAAAATGTTAATGGTGACGGCTTGCCGTCACCATTAACATTTTTCTTAATTAACGTGATTAAATAAATACTGAATACCCCCATTAGCGGCAGCAGTTACTGCTAAAACAATAATACCAGCAACAAGAACACCAGCTACAATAGGTGGGATAGCTTTTTTAGGTGGTAAATTTAAAAAGTTAGCAATTAAAGAACCAACCCATGCACCAGTTCCAGGTAAAGGAACAGCTACAAATAAAAATAAACCTAAAGCTGTGTAATTTTGTAATTTTTCACTTTCTTCAATTTTTCTTGTAGCTCTTTCAGTGGCCCAATCTATGATAACCTTAAAAGGTTTCCATCTTCCAAAAAAATCAAATAAAGGTCTAATATACTTAACAATAAAATATATAGGTATAATATTTCCGATAAAGCTACAAATAAAAGCTTCAAAATATGAAAGACCAAGCCCAACGCCTATTGGAATAGCACCTCTTAACTCTAAAATAGGCACCATACCTACAAAAAATGTAATCAAATATTTTAAAATTATAGACATATAATTAACCTCATTTCTATTAACAATGCAAATATTGTACTATATTAAATATCATTTGTCTATAATACCTTATAAAAATTAAGAAATTTTTACCAAAATCGTTGACAGCAAGTACAACAGGTGTTATACTAAAATAGGTATGCTTTTATTAAGCGTTACTAGTCTACATTTAAGGTGGATGTAATGATTAATATAAAAATAAATTTTACCAAATAAACAGCAAATTAAACAGTTGACAAAAATGTCAACCGTATTTTTGTTGTCTTTTATCTATAGATTATGTTAATTTAATAAAAAGAGGAATTGACCTATAATTACTTACGGAAAGGGTATTTAGAGAGCAGAAAAATATGCTGATTTGTAAACTAATTATAGAAACAAGAAGGACTTTTTATTAAAATCATATATTTTAATTTCTGCTTAAATTTTTTTAAGGAGTGATTCTTTTGTTAAAAGAAATTAAACACGAGAAATGTTCTCGTAAAACTTTTGCAAAAATCGGCGATTCAATCGAAATGCCAAACTTAATTCAAGTTCAAAAAGACTCATACAATTGGTTTATCGAAGAAGGCTTAGGAGAAGTACTTAGAGATGTATCTCCAATAGTTGATTATTCTGGAAACCTTGTACTTGAATTCTTAGACTACTACATGGAAGAGAAAACAAAATACACATTAGAAGAAGCCAAAGAACGTGATGCAACTTATGCTACAAGATTACATGTAAAAGTAAGACTTATCAATCGTGAAACAGGTGAAATCAAAGAACAAGAAATTTATCTTGGTGATTTCCCACTTATGACAGATAGTGGTACTTTCGTAATCAACGGTGCAGAAAGAGTTGTAGTAAGCCAATTAGTTCGTTCACCAGGTTGCTACTATGCACAAGATTTTGATAGCAAAACAGGTAGAAGAATTTATACATCTACTGTTATGCCTATTCGTGGTGCATGGATAGAATATGAAACTGATGGAAATGATGTATTTTGGGCTAGAGTTGATAGAACTAGAAAAATACCTGTTACAACACTTTTAAGAGCATTAGGAATAGTAACAGATGAACAAATTACACAATTATTTGGGGATGAAAACAAAATAAAGGAAACTTTAGCAAAAGACCCAATTAAAACACAAGAAGAAGCTTTAGTTGAAATATACAAAAAATTAAGACCAGGAGAACTTCCAACAACTGATGCTGCAAGAAACTTATTTAATGGTTTATTCTTTGATGATAGAAGATATGACCTAGCAAAAGTAGGAAGATTCAAATTTAATAAAAAATTAAGTTTAGCAACAAGAATTACAGGAAGAATAGCTTATAACGATATTATTGATCCAGAGACTGGAGAAGTATTAGTAGAAAAAGATAACAGTATTTCTGAAGATACAGCAATTGCAATTCAAAACAGTGGAATCAATGTTGTTGATGTAAAAGTTGAAGACAAACCAGTAAGAATTATTGGTAATGGCACAGTTAATATCCACAGCGTACTTCCAAATGTTAATTTGAGTGACTTACATATCAAAGAAATGGTAAATTACATAGTATTAAAATCAATAATTGACACTACAGAAGAAAAAGAATTACATGATGTTATTAAAGAAAGAATAGACGAATTAATTCCAAAACATGTTACAAACGAAGATATTATTGCTTCAATAAGCTATTTATTAAACTTAGAACATGGTTTAGGAAATGTTGATGATATTGACCATTTAGGAAATCGTCGTATTCGTTGTGTTGGAGAGTTATTACAAAATCAATTTAGAATTGGTTTAACAAGACTTGAAAGAGTAGTACGTGAAAGAATGACAATTCAAGACTTAGATATAGTTACTCCACAAACTTTAATTAATACAAAACCAATAACTTCTGCAATTAGGGAATTCTTTGGAAGTTCACAATTATCACAATTTATGGATCAAACAAATCCACTTTCAGAATTAAGCCATAAGAGAAGAATTTCTGCATTAGGACCTGGTGGTCTATCTCGTGAGAGAGCAGGATTTGAGGTTCGTGATATTCACTATACACACTATGGAAGATTATGTCCTATTGAATCACCAGAAGGACCAAACGTAGGACTTATATCAGCGCTTTCATCATTTGCTATTATAAACGAATATGGATTTATTGAAACACCATATAGAAAAGTAGACCATGAAACAGGCAAAGTAACTGATGAAGTTGTATATATGCCAGCAGACGAAGAGGATAAATACATTATTGCTCAAGCCTCTGAACCAGTTGACGAAGAAGGAAAATTTGTAAATGATAGAATTCGTGTACGTCATAGAGCAGACATTACAATGGTTGATAAAGACCAAGTTGATTTTGTAGACGTATCACCAAAACAATTAGTATCAGTTGCAGCAGCTATGATTCCATTCTTAGAGCATGACGACGCAAAACGTTCTCTAATGGGTTCAAACATGCAACGTCAAGCAGTTCCACTACTTACAACAGAATCACCAATAGTTGGTACAGGTATTGAATATAGAGCAGCAAAAGATTCTGGAATTACAGTAATGGCTAAAAATGACGGTATAGTTGAAAAAGTAACTGGAGACGAAATTCAAATTAGAAATAAAAAAGATGAATTGGATGTGTACCATTTAAGAAAATTCAAAAGAACAAATGGTGGAACATGTATAAATCAAAGACCAGTTGTAAGCACTGGTGAAAAAGTTAAAGCAGGAGAACTAATTGCCGATGGACCAGCTACTAAAAATGGTGAAATGGCACTTGGTAAAAATGTTTTAATAGCTTTCACAACTTGGGAAGGTTATAACTACGAGGATGCTGTTTTAATTAGTGAAAGATTAGTAAAAGAAGACGTGTATACATCAATTCATATTGAAGAATATGACTGTGAATGTAGAGAAACAAAACTAGGAGCAGAAGAAATCACTAGGGATATACCAAATGTTGGTGATGACAGTTTAAAAGACTTAGACGAAAACGGTATAATTCGTATAGGTGCTGAAGTAAGACCAGGAGATATATTAGTTGGTAAGGTTACTCCAAAAGGAGAAACAGAACTAACAGCAGAAGAAAGATTACTTCGTGCAATATTTGGAGAAAAAGCTAGAGAAGTTAGAGATAACTCACTTCGTGTTCCACATGGAGAAGCAGGAACAATTGTAGATGTTAAAATATTTACAAGGGAAAATTCAGATGAATTAGCTCCTGGAGTAAATCAAGTAATTCGTTGCTATATTGCAACAAAGAGAAAAATATCTGTTGGCGATAAGATGGCTGGACGTCATGGTAACAAGGGTGTTATTTCACGTATATTACCAGAAGAAGATATGCCATTCTTACCAGATGGTACACCAGTAGACATAGTATTAAACCCACTAGGTGTTCCTTCTCGTATGAACTTAGGTCAAGTTTTAGAGGTTCACTTAGGTATGGCTGCAAGAGCACTTGGATACAAGGTTGCAACACCAGTATTTGATGGTGCTAAAGACGAAGAAATAAAAGAGCTATTTAGAAAAGCAGGACTTAGTGAAGATGGAAAAACAGTTGTATATGATGGTAGAACTGGAGAGCCATTTGATCATCCAATTACAGTTGGTGTTATGTATATGTTAAAACTACATCACTTAGTAGACGATAAAATACATGCTCGTTCAACTGGACCTTACTCATTAGTAACACAACAACCTCTTGGTGGTAAAGCACAATTTGGTGGACAAAGATTTGGAGAAATGGAGGTTTGGGCATTAGAAGCTTATGGTGCTGCATATACACTTCAAGAAATGTTAACAGTTAAATCTGATGATATTGTAGGAAGAGTAAAAACATATGAAGCAATTGTAAAAGGTGAAAATGTTCCAGAACCAGGAGTTCCAGAAGGATTTAAAGTGTTAGTAAAAGAACTTCAATCATTAGGACTAGATATAAAACTTCTTTCAGAAGACAATAAAGAATTAGAATTAAAGGAAAATATTGATGAAGGAATTGATTTTAATAGTATTAAAGATGATCCAAAACTAGAAGAAGAAATTGCAGTAGTTGATGAAGAAGAACTTGCTGATGGATATTCGGAAGAAGGAGATCTTCTTGATGACGAAGATGGTTTAGATGATGAAGACTTATTACTTGATGATGAAGAGTTATTAGATATGGATAACTTTGATGATAATGAAAAATAAAATTTAATAGCCATTCAAAAAGTTTAAACAAGTTAACAATAAGAATTGCACAGCAGTGTACAACTTGTTTAAACGAGTATGAAGAAAAGAAAAATATTTAGGGGGCTAAATAAAGTGGATGAATTAGAAATTTTTAACAAACTTAAAATTGGGATAGCATCAGATGAAAAAATCAGAGAATGGTCAAAAGGTGAAGTTAAAAAGCCAGAAACCATTAACTACAGAACTTTAAAGCCAGAAAAAGATGGTCTATTTTGTGAAAAAATATTTGGACCAACAAAAGACTGGGAATGTCACTGTGGAAAATATAAAAGAGTAAGATACAAAGGCATTGTATGTGATAGATGTGGTGTTGAGGTAACAAAATCAAAAGTAAGACGTGAAAGAATGGGACATATTGAACTTGCTGCACCAGTTGCACATATTTGGTATTTTAAAGGAATACCAAGTAGAATTGGACTAATGCTTGATGTATCACCAAGAAGCTTGGAAAAAGTAATATATTTTGCATCATATATTGTAATAGATAAAGGAACTACTGATTTAACAGTATGTCAAGTATTATCTGAAAAAGAATATCGTGAAGCAGAAGAAAAATATGGTAGAGGTTCTTTTGTAGCTAAAATGGGAGCTGAGGCAATTGAAGAATTACTACAAAAAGTTGACGTAGAAAAATTGTCTGAAAAATTGAAAAAAGAACTTGAAAAAGCAAGTGAACAAAAAAGAGCAAAACTAGTAAAAAGATTAGATACAGTTGAAGCTTTTAGATTATCAGAAAATAAACCTGAATGGATGATAATGAATGTAGTACCAGTAATTCCACCAGATTTAAGACCAATGGTACAATTAGATGGTGGTAGATTTGCTACATCAGATTTAAACGACTTATATCGTAGAGTAATCAACAGAAATAACCGCTTAAAAAGACTATTAGAATTAGGTGCACCAGAAATTATTGTACGTAATGAAAAAAGAATGTTACAAGAATCAGTTGATGCCTTAATTGATAATGGTAGACGTGGAAGACCAGTAACAGGTGCTGGTGGTAGAGCATTAAAATCTTTATCAGATTTATTAAAAGGAAAACAAGGTAGATTCCGTCAAAATTTATTAGGTAAACGTGTTGACTATTCTGGACGTTCAGTTATCGTAGTAGGACCAGAACTTAAACTATATCAATGCGGTGTGCCAAAAGAAATGGCAGTTGAATTATTCAAACCATTTGTTATGAAAGAATTAGTTGGACGTGGAATTGCACATAATATTAAAAATGCTAAGAGAATGGTAGAAAGATTAAGACCTGAAATATGGGATATTCTAGAGGATGTTATTAAAGACCATCCAGTATTATTAAACCGTGCTCCTACATTACATAGACTAGGTATTCAAGCATTTGAGCCCGTTTTAGTAGAAGGTAGAGCTATAAAATTACACCCATTAGTATGTACAGCTTTCAACGCTGACTTCGACGGTGACCAAATGGCTATTCACTTACCATTATCACCAGAAGCACAAGCTGAAGCTAGATACTTAATGCTTTCAGTAAATAACCTTTTAAAACCACAAGATGGTAAACCAGTAACAGTACCTACACAAGATATGATTTTAGGTGCATATTACTTAACAATGGAAGTACAAGGAGAACAAGGAGAGGGTAATTACTATTCTTCACCAGAAGAAGCAGTAATGGCATACTACAACCATGATTTAGGTTTACATGCAAAAGTATTTGTAAGAATTCAAAAAGAAATAGATGGTAAATTGGAAACAAGAAAAGTTGAAACAACAGTTGGTAGATTAATTTACAATGAAGGAATTCCACAAAATTTAGGATTTGTTGATAGAACAAAACCAGAAAACTTATTTGAACCAGAACTTAACTTTGCAGTTTCTAAGAAAAACTTAGGAAAAATAATTGCAAAATCAATAAATGTAAATGGTTTAAGTGCAACAGCAGAATTACTAGATTATATCAAATCAATGGGCTTCAAACATTCTACAACAGCTGGTATTACAGTATCTGTAGATGATGTAAAAGTGCCAGAAGCTAAAAAACAAATTCTTGCTGAAGCAAACGAACAAGTAAATAATGTATTAAAACAATATAAACGTGGTTTAATAACAGAGGATGAAAGATACAACTCAGTTATCAAAATTTGGGAAAAAGCAACAGATGATGTTACAGAAGCAATGAAAAACAATTTTGAAGACTTAAACCCAGTATATATGATGAGCCAATCTGGAGCCAGAGGTAACTTAAACCAATTAAGACAAATTGCAGGTATGCGTGGTCTTATGGCTAGTACAACTGGTAAAACAGTAGAAATTCCTATTACATCTTCATTCCGTGAGGGTCTAGATGCACTAGAGTACTTCATTTCTGCACACGGTGCTAGAAAAGGTTTAGCAGATACAGCCTTAAGAACAGCCGACTCAGGTTATTTAACAAGAAGATTGGTTGATGTATCTCAAGACATTATAGTTCGTGAAGAAGACTGTGGAACACATGAAGGACTTATTGTAGAAGCAATTAAAGATGGAAATCAAATAATTGAAAAACTAGAAGAAAGATTAGTTGGAAGATATGCATTAAATGATATAGTTAACCCTGAAACAAAAGAGTTAATTGTTGATACTAATACAATGATTACAGACAAAATTGCTGAACAAATAGTAGCAGCAGGAATTGAAAGAGTAGAAGTACGTTCAGTATTAGGATGCCGTACAAAACATGGTGTATGCCGTAAATGTTATGGTATGGGATTAGCTACTCGTGAAAAAGTAAATATCGGTGAATCTGTTGGTATTATAGCTGCACAATCAATTGGTGAGCCTGGTACACAGCTTACAATGAGAACTATCCACTCTGGTGGTGTTGCAGGTGTAGCAGATATCACACAAGGTCTTCCTAGAGTTGAGGAGCTATTTGAGGCTCGTAAACCAAAGGGTCTAGCAGTAATTACAGAAATTGATGGTAAAGTAAAAATAGTTGAAGACAAGAAAAGGAAAGAAATTGTTGTTACTTCTAAGGATGATTCAAAAACATATGCAATACCATTTAGATCTAAATTACGTGTAAGAGAAGGAGACGAAGTAAAAGCCGGAGATGCTTTAATTGAAGGTGCTATAAATCCAAACGAAATATTAGCAATTAAAGGACCAGAAGGAGTATATGAATACTTAATTCAAGAGGTTCAAAAAGTTTATCGTAACCAAGGTGTTGATATCAATGACAAACACATTGAGGTAATTGGTAGACAAATGCTTAAGAAAGTAAGAGTAGAAGATAATGGAGATACAGATATGTTTGCTGGTTCGCTAGTAGATATTCATGAATTTGAAGACAAAAATGAACAAGTAATAGCAGAAGGAAAACGTCCAGCAACAGGAAAACGTATGCTATTAGGTATTACAAAAGCTTCATTAGCTACAGAAAGCTTCTTGTCAGCAGCATCATTCCAAGAAACAACAAGAGTATTAACAGAAGCAGCCGTTAAAGGTAAAGTTGATGACTTAATTGGATTAAAAGAGAATGTTATTATAGGTAAATTGATACCTGCAGGAACAGGACTTCCAATTTATAAAAATACACATATCAATACAGAACAAAATGAAGAACAGGATGATGAATTAGCTGAATAAAAATAAAACAAACCGTTGATTTCAACGGTTTGTTTTTTGTGGTTTATGCTGCGGGGGATAATCTAAAGATGTGAGAATAGGCAATAGAATTATTGACCTTATATCCAACAACTTCAGCTTCCTCAACAATGGTGAATCCGGATTCAATCCATGAGCATCTGAGAGACTTCAAGAAGTTTCCAGAGACAAATTTGAGACTGTCCGCAGGGACAGAGAACAGAATGTCCGAGGATTCTTTGTCGATTCCAACACTCCAAGGACCAAGCGAAACATGATACTTGCTCATAGAGCTTAAGAAAGCTTGTGTAGCTCGTGTCATTTCCGGAGTCTGGACTGTCAAGAGCCGCTGCTTGACGAGGTTAATACAGTTCAATGTTTAAACCACCTTTTTTTAATTTACTCATAAGAGCATACTATTATTATACCACAATTTACATAATATGTAAAGCGATGTGCTGACAAAAGGCTAGAAATTCATAAAATCAATAAATATACTGGTACAATCATAGATAATGTGATATAATATAGGAACTAAAATTTTAAGGAGGAATCGTATATGGCAAATGCCAAAAACGGCCGGAAAAGAAGACTAAACATTACATTATTAGTCTTTATTATTCTCATAATAGCCGTAATAGTTGAACAACAGCACCAAAAAGAACTGGAAAACCCAAAAATACCAAATGATTATACAGAAGTCAATCTTAGTGGAGAATTAAAGCTTCACATGATAGATGTAGGGCAGGCAGACTGCTTTTTATTTATCCAAGGAGATAAAGCGGCTCTGGTTGATTGTGGGACAAGAACTACAGGAAAAGAAGCAGTTAAATACATAAAAGGTTTAGGTATAACTAAACTTGACTATGTATTTGGAAGTCATCCTCATGACGACCACATGGGTGGTATGTATGATATCATAACAAATTTTGAAATTGGCAATATTATCTTGCCAAAGGTAGAAGCTGGGCAAGTAACTACCAACTGGTATATAAAATTAATGAAAGAAATAGCGGATGGTAATTACACAGTAGAGTATTCCAAAACAGGCAATGAATACCAATTGGGCGATGCTACTATGGAAATACTTTGGCAAAGCGAAGGAACACAGAATAATGTCAACAATTATTCAAACATCATAAAAATCTCTTTTGGAGATATGGATGTTTTGATGACTGGAGATGCAGAAACCGAAATTGAGGAAGAAGTTCTACGGTCTGAAGCAGAAATTGATGCAGAAATTCTTAAAGTTGGTCATCATGGAAGTGATACTTCAACCAGTGAGGAATTTTTGAATCAAGTTGATCCGGATTATGGACTCATATCTTGTAAAGTTGGAAACAAATATGAACATCCAACCAAAAGCACAATGGAAAAATTACAACAACGGGAGGTAGAAGTTTATCGGACAGATGAATGTGGAACCGTTATAGCAACTATAACGGCAAAGAATGTGACTTTTAATTCTAAAATTGGTGACTACTTAAGTGGGCCTGAGCTTGAGGAGGTAAAAAAAGCATCATGAAAAGCTATATGACAATTGACCGGATAGAGGGAAAATTCGCAATTTGCGAATTAGAATTTATCTCAACTGAACAGAGCGCAGAAGTAGACTACTGGGAAAGAGACACAGAAATGATAGATGTGCCTACAGCTATGTTGAAAGACCCTGAACAAGGAGACGTATTCATGGTAGAGCATGAGAAAGAAACGCTTTACCGAGTTTATGGCAAAGATAATGAGGAAAAGCGAAGAAGAATTGAAGCATTAAAGGCAATTATGGGATAATATAAATAGGAGGGCTTAATAAGCTCTCCTATTTTATGTTATAGGAAATTTCTCAAACATGCTTTTGATAATAAAAAGTAACATATTCACCATCATAATTTAAATATGAGATTGAGACATAGCAGGTCTCTCAGTATATCTAATGACATAGTTAACTGCAATTGAACTGTTTTGAAAAAATAGAAAGTGAAACACCATATATTTATTGTACTTATCCTGAGATAAAAATTGTCAATAAAAAAATTGAAAAATTAAACAAATTATAATAAAATTTGTAACGAAATGGATTTTAAATCGTCATTTAAGTAAAGGGGGTAAAAATATGCAGAATATGGAAGAAATATATAAAGAATATTTTGAAACAGTAAAAAAATATTTATTCTGTTTAACCCATAATAATGATATTGCTGAAGAATTAACTCAAGAAACTTTTTACAAAGCAGTAAAAAATATACATACTTTTAAAGATGACTGTAAAATTTCTGTATGGTTATGTAAGATAGCAAAAAATACTTGGCTAGATAGCATAAAGAAAAACAAGAATATTAAAGATATGGCGGATAATGAATTATTTGAAATAGAATCTCTGGAAACAACAGATGAAACGGTAATTTCTAATCAAGGCAAACTAGAATTGTATAAAAAAATTCAAAAGCTAGATGAAAAAACGAGAGATGTAATATACCTAAGAATAACGGGGGATTTAAATTTTAAAGAAATAGGAGACATATTTAATAAAACAGAAAACTGGGCAAGAATAACCTTTTACAGAGGAAAACAAAAATTAAAGGAGGTAAAGTTGCATGAAAGAAAAAGAATGTAAATTAGTTCAAGACTTATTACCAAATTATATAGAAAAATTGACTAGTAAAGAAAGCAATAAGATTATAGAAACACACTTAAAGGAATGTCCAGAATGCAAAAGAATATTAGAAGATATGCAATATGATATAGGATTAAAATCAAAGGAACAATGCCAAAAAGAAACTAAATATATGAAAAAATATAGAAATAAATTAAAGATATTAAAATTTTTAGGCCTAATATTGTTAATTATTGTATTGGCATTTGTAGTAAATACAATTAGAAAATATATTATACTAAATGATTTATACAATAAATCTCAAACAATAAATATTGAAACAAAAGATAACTATCATGCAATATTAACTGCAAGCAGACAAAACAGTGTATATTATATAGAGCAATATAGAAAAGGAAATAAAGCTATACAATATGAAAACTCATATATTAAAGATGGAAACAAAATAAAGATATCAAATAAAACACATTATAATTCAAATACGGAGAACTTTTCACTAATAAGTGATGGAATAAATAAAGAAAAAGTGAAAGGATCTGAAGATATTCAGAATTTAGAATGGCAAGACCTATCAGAATTAAAAATAAATTCATTATATAGTGCTATTTATTCAAAAGTGAAAAAAATCAATTATGAAAAAAGGGACTGTTATTTAATACAAGACTTTGGACAAGAAATCGTTGTTGAAGCTAACACAGGTAATATAATTAGAATGGTGAGTAGCTTACCAGAAGAACAAACAACAACATTTGAATACTTTAGAGAGTTTGATACTGTACAGGATAGTGACATTATTAGGCCAGAAACTACAGATTATATGGAAAAATAATACATTTTTTCAAAAAAATGTAAAAAATATTGACGAAGCTTAAACAATGTGATATAAAGTAAATATTAATTTTGTGGTTAATACTGCGCATGCTTGAGCAGTGTTAATAGTAGGTAGAAATGTCAACGACTATTAAGGAGGAAAAACTAATGAAGAAAATTACATCTTTGATTCTCGCAATTGTCATGATGTTATCCATGACAGTAGTATCTGTCTATGCCGCCGAAAACACCATGCCCCTGGAGAGTGTGACTGACGTTGCCAGTACCTACAGTACCGATGATCGGAATCTGGCAATGTTTGAAAACGAAAGAATTTATATTCAAAAAACCGTTACGGTTACTCCAAATAAGGGATGGGGACTTTGGCTGATTCTTGCTCCTACACAGGGATCTGGATGCACTATTACTGTGTATGAAAAAACTTTACTTGGGTTTACAAACCAAGTAAAGCAAGTTACCTTGGGTGTGGGAGAAAAAATTAGAGAAAAGGTTGTTACTTCTTGTAATGGAAGATCCTATGTGATAACAATTGTTCCTACAGGTGATGTTACTTATATTGCTGGTGGCATTACTCAAACAGAAAAGATTTGAGCCACTGATTTCCAAAGCACTATAAAATATTAGTTTAACATTATGACATTTCTATCTACTGGGGATGCTCGAATTTCGAGCATCCTTTTTTATTTGCTTTTTGGCTAATAAAATTGACAAAATTGGAGAAAAATAGTACAATAGTATACGTAAAAAAGGAGCTTGTTTTATGAAAAATAATAATAGCAAAAAAATATTTGAAGGGTTAATATCAAGAACTAAAATATATTTAGTTCTAATTGCAATACTTTTAGCTGTAATTTGTATTCTGGATTTACGCTATTTTACCCCTTCAGTTGTTTTATATATACTAATTTTAGCATATACGTATTGGAGCAACCAAAAAAGAAGGATAGAACTTTCAGACCATTTGCAAGATTTAACATTTAATATAGACAAACTTGCTAAAAATACAATGGTAAATTCACCATTTCCATTGGTTATAGCAGAAACAAATGGCAATATGATTTGGAAAAGCAATAAATTTACACAAGAATTTGCAAATATTGATATAAATAATATTTTAGGAGACTTGCTAAAACAAATAAAATTAGAAATTGAGAATAATGAAGAAAGTACAGAGCAAAGCATTCATAAAGAACTAGAAATAGGAAACAAAATATATGAAATACTTGGAAGATATACAAAGTCTAAAGAAGAATATATTTGTACTATTTACTTTATAGACGAAACAAAATGTGTTGAACTAGAAAAAGAATATCATAATTCTCAAATTTGTGTTGGTCTTATTATGATAGACAACTTTGAAGAAGTAAATCAAAGAATTAGTGATGAAGACAAGCCATTATTAACAGCACAAATAGAAAAAACAATATATGATTGGGCATCAGAGTTTCAAGGTTTAGTAGTTAAAGCAGAAAGAGATACTTTTGTATGTATATTTGAACAAAGATATTTAGCAGAACTAGAAGAAAAGAAATTTAATATTCTCGATACAATTAAAGAATTGGAATTATCAGACAAAATACAAATAACTTTGAGTATATCAGTATCAACAGAAGGACAATCAAATTATGAAAAATATAAATCAGCACAAGCTGGTTTAGACATTGCTCTGGGTAGAGGTGGAGACCAAACTGTAGTAAGAGAAAATGGAAAATATCAATTTTTTGGTGGTAGAACTCAAGAACTTGAAAAAAGAACAAAAGTAAAAGCAAGAATTGTATCACATGCTTTACAAGAACTAATGCAAGAAGCTAAAAATGTTATGATTATGGGACATACTAATGGAGACATAGACTCTATGGGAGCAAGTATGGGACTATATCGTTTAGCAAAAAGCCTAAATGTTGAAGCATATATAGTAAATAATTCTACAGGAATTAGCTTAGAAAATTTTATGGAAGCAGCTAAAGAAGAAAAGGAATACCAAGAAGTAATTATAAATAAAGCAGAAGCTTTATCAAAAATATCTGCAGAAACATTACTAATAATAGTTGATACACATAAAAGAAGCTATGTTGAAGTTCCAGAATTGTTAGAGGAAACAGGTAAAATAGCTATAATAGACCATCATAGAAAAAGTCCAGATTTCATTGAAGAAGCAATTCTTACTTTTCATGAAGTATATGCTTCATCAGCTTGTGAACTTGTAACAGAAATATTAGAATATGCACCAAAAGAGATAGAGTTAACAACTATAGAAGCTGAGGCACTATATGCGGGAATTATGATGGACACTAAAAACTTTACTTTTAAAACAGGTGTTAGAACCTTTGAAGCAGCTGCATATTTAAGAAAATGTGGTATAGACATTATAAGAGTTAAAAAATGGTTCCAAAGTGATTTGAAAACGTATACTAAAATTTCTAAAATAATTGATAATGCAGAAATAATAAATGATACAATAGGAATTTCAATTTATGATGAAAATGATAAGGATGCAAATGTAATTTGTGCAAAAGCAGCAGACGAATTATTAACAATTAGTGATATAACTGCATCATTTGTTATAGGAAAATTGGGAGATAAAGTTTGTATTAGTGGACGTTCAATTGGAGACATAAATGTGCAGATTATTCTAGAAAAACTTGGCGGTGGAGGACATATAACTTTGGCTGGCGCACAAGTTGAGGGACTAAGTATAGGAGAGGTTAAAAATCTTCTTATTGAAAAAATCAATGAGTATTTTGAAGAACAACAAAACTGAAAGGAGAGAGCTAAATGAAGATAATTTTATTACAAGATATAAAAGGTGTAGGTAAAAAAGATGAAGTAATAAATGCAAGTGATGGATATGCAAGAAATTTCTTATTACCTAAAAAAATGGGTGTCGAAGCAAATGCAGAAAATATGAGTAAATTAAAAGCAAAACAAGATTCAAACCAATATAAAAAGTCAGTAGAAAAGGAAAAAGCAGAAAAAATTGCTGAAAAGTTGAAAAACATCACTTTAAAAATATCTGTAAAATCAGGAGAAAATCAAAAAATATTTGGTTCAATTACTGCAAAAGAAATTGCAGAAAACTTAAAAGAACAATATAAAATAGAAATTGACAAAAAGAAAATAGACTTAAAAGAACCTATTAAAGTATTGGGAGTAACTACAGTGAGTATTAAACTTTTTGAAGGCGTGGTAGGCTCTTTGAAAGTCCAAGTATTATAAATTTTGAAGATAATCAGCATCTTGCTTTGTCAGAATTCATTTGAAACGTGGTTACATACAAACGTATGCACCCTTGCCTTTCAAATAAATTCTTTCGCGCAATATACTAATTCTCTTCAAAATTGAGATGAATTAAAAGGAAAGAAGGAAGGAAGCAGAAAATGGAGCTAGGAAAAATTCCACCACACGATATAGAAGCAGAACAAGCCGTTATAGGAAGTATGCTAACAGACAAAGACGCAATTATGTCTGCAGTAGAAACCTTAAAACCAGAAGACTTTTATCGTGAAGATAATAAAATAATTTACGAAGCAATTTTAAATTTATATAATCGTGCAGACCCTGTGGATATTATAACTTTAAAAACAGAACTTCAGTCTATGAAACAATTAGAAGCAGTTGGTGGATTAGAGTATATTGCACAACTTCCAGATAAAGTTCCAACAACAGCTAATGTAGAACAATACATAAAAATTGTTGAAGAAAAGTCAGCCTTAAGAGCACTTATAAAAACAGCAAATGAGTTAATTAGTTTAGGATATGACCAAACGCAAGATGTAGAAGATATATTAGACTCAGCTGAAAGAAAAATATTTGATGTTATACAAAATAGAAATCAAAAAGGATATTCTGCAATTAAAGACATTCTAGTAGACTCATTTACTCAGTTAGAACAATTATATAACCAAAAACAACACATAACTGGAGTACCTACAGGATTTGCAGATTTAGATTATATAACTGCAGGACTTCATAAATCAGATCTAGTTATTGTAGCTGCTAGACCTGCTATGGGTAAATCAGCATTTGCATTAAACTTAGCATCAAATGCAGCAGTTAGATATAATACACCTGTTGCTATATTTAGCTTGGAAATGTCAAAAGAGCAAATGACAAATCGTATTCTATGCAGTGAAGCAATGGTAGATAGTAATAAAGTAAGAACTGGTAAAGTAGAAGATGACGACTGGCAAAAATTAGCCGAAGCTTCTGGTAATTTATCACAAGCACAAATATTTATAGATGATACACCAGGTATTTCTGTAATGGAAATACGTGCAAAATGTAGAAAATTGAAGTTAGAAAAAAATATAGGAATGGTTGTAATTGACTATATTCAATTAGTTCAAGGAAGCAATAAAAGAAACGGAAGCCGTGAACAAGAAATTTCTGAAATAAGCCGTTCTTTAAAAATATTAGCAAAAGAAATAAATGTGCCAGTTATAGCACTATCACAACTTTCAAGATCTGTAGAACAAAGACCAGATCATAGACCAATGCTTTCAGACTTACGTGAATCTGGAGCTATTGAGCAAGATGCCGACATAGTTATGTTTTTATATCGTGACGATTATTATAATCCAGATACAGATAAGAAAAATATTGCAGAAGTTATATTGGCAAAACACAGAGGAGGCTCTACAGGAACAGTTGAACTTTTATGGTTAGGAAATTACACAAAATTTGCTAATCTTGATAAGTATAGGGAATAAGTATGTTAAATAAAATATTAAATACAATTAACAAATATAATTTAATACAAAAAGGCGATAAAATCGTTATAGGAGTATCTGGTGGACCTGATTCAATGTGTCTACTAGATTCTTTGTATTGCTTAAAAGAAAAATTAGGCATAGAAATATTTGTAGCACACATAAATCACATGATAAGAGAAGAAGCAGATGAGGAAACCGAATATGTAAAAGAATATTGCAAAAATAAAAATATAAAATGCTATGTAAAAAAAGCAGATGTGGAAAAATTAGCAAAAGAGCAAAAGCTAGGGACAGAAGAAATGGGAAGAAAAATTCGTTATGAATTTTTTAATGAAGTAGCTCAAAAAGAAAATGCAAATAAAATTGCAACAGCACATAATTTAAATGATAATGTTGAAACGGTTTTAATGAATATACTAAGAGGAAGCGGAATATCAGGCTTAAAGGGAATTGAAATTAGTAGAAAAGAAACCAATATAGAATATATAAGACCAATAAGAGAATGTGAAAGACAAGAAATTGAAAAATATTGTGAAGAACAAGACTTAGACCCAAGAATTGATAAAACAAATTTTGAAAGTATATATAATAGAAATAAAATAAGAAATGAAATAATTCCATACTTAAAAAAAGAATTTAACCCTAATGTATTAGAAGGAATAAATAGGTTATCAGATATAGCAAGAGAAGAAGAAGAATATTTTGATAAAGTTATTGCTAAAGAGTATGAAGAATTAAAAATTGGAGAAAATGAAAAAGAGGTTATATTAGACTTAAAAAAATTCAATAAGCTAGAAAAGGTTATAAAATCAAGGATTATTTTATATACTATTAATAAAACAAATGGAAATGTTCAAGGCATTGGAAAAATACATATAGAAGATATTATTAAACTTTGTGAGAATAATATTGGTAATAAATATTTAACACCTAATAAAAATATAAAAATTTTTGTAAAAAAAGGAAAAATTTTTTTTATGGGAAAAATGAACCTTCCGTAGATAAACCGTTGAGGTAGGCTAATTTGCTAAATGAAAGTTTTGTGAAAACACTTGAATTTAAAATCTTAGTATGGTATAGTCTAAATTGTTAAAAAACATAAAGAGGAGGAACAATTTTGAAGAACAGTATAAAAACATTAGCAATGTGGCTAATTATAGGAATAATATTAGTAGTACTTATTAGTTCTATTGTAGAAAATAGAGATAATAAATTAGCTTATTCTGAACTTATTTCTAAAATCGAAGCAGGAGAAGTAAAAGAAATTACATTATCATCTGATGGTGTAAAAGCAGAAGTTAAGCTAAAAAATGAAAACTTTACAAAAGAAGTAAATATCCCAAGTGTGGAAAATTTAATGAATAGCTTGAATGATAGTATGAAAGCAGGAACTGTAAAAGTAACTGAAAAATCAGAATCTATCTGGATGGTAATATTCAGTTTATTAACTCCATTTGGAATACTTATTATATTCTTTATATTCTGGTTCTTACTTATGGGAGGAGCACAAAGTGGAAATGGCGGAGCTGGTGGCAAAACAATGTCATTTGGCAAAAGCCGTGCTAGAATGATTAATCCATCAGACAAAAACAGAGTAACATTTGACGATGTTGCAGGTGTTGACGAAGAAAAAGAAGAATTAGAAGAAATAGTAGAATTCTTAAAAAATCCTAGAAAATTTACAGAGATGGGAGCTAGAATACCAAAAGGTGTTTTATTAGTAGGTCATCCAGGAACAGGTAAAACTCTATTAGCAAAAGCAGTAGCAGGAGAAGCAGGAGTACCATTCTTCTTTATAAGTGGTTCTGACTTCGTAGAAATGTTTGTTGGTGTTGGTGCATCAAGAGTTAGAGACTTGTTTGAAGAAGCAAAGAAAAAAGCCCCATGTATCATATTTATAGACGAAATTGATGCTGTAGGACGTCAAAGAGGTGCTGGTTTAGGTGGAGGACATGATGAAAGAGAGCAAACATTAAACCAATTATTAGTTGAAATGGATGGTTTCTCAGCAAATGAAGGTGTTATAGTATTAGCAGCAACAAACAGACCTGACATATTGGATAAAGCTTTACTAAGACCAGGTAGATTTGATAGACAAATAGTAGTATCAAATCCAGATGTAAAAGCAAGAGAGCAAATATTAGAAGTACACAGCAGAAAGAAAAAATTAGCTGATGATGTAGATTTAAAAACAATAGCTAAAAATACTTCTGGATTCTCAGGAGCAGACCTAGAGAATGTATTAAATGAAGCAGCACTATTAGCAGCTAGAAGAAACTTAAATGAAATAGGAATGCAAGAAGTTGAAGATGCTATGGTAAAAGTTACTATGGGACCTGAAAAACGTACAAGAGTTAGAAGTGAAAAAGAACAAAAGCTAGTTGCTTTTCACGAAGCAGGTCATGCAGTAGTAAGCAGATTTTTACCAACACAAGATCCAGTACATCAAATTTCTATTGTACCAAGAGGAATGGCTGGTGGATATACAATGTATCGTCCAACAGAAGATAAATCATTTATGTCAAGAACAGAAATGGTTGAAAATATAGTATCATTACTAGGTGGTAGAGTTGCAGAACAATTAGTACTAAATGATATTTCAACAGGCGCAAGTAATGACATCGAAAGAGCAACACAAATTGCTAGAAGCATGGTCACTAAATATGGTATGAGTGAAAGAATAGGAACTATAACATTAGGTTCAAGCCAAGAAGAAGTATTCTTAGGAAGAGATTTTGCTCAAGCTAAAGAATATTCAGAAGAAACAGCAAATTTAATTGACGAAGAAGTAAAAAGCATAATAGACTTCGCGTACAAAAAAGCAGAAGAAATATTAAAAGCTAATATGGAAAAATTAACAAAAGTTGCTAATGTACTTCTTGAAAAAGAAAAAATTGATGGTGACGAATTTGACGAAATATTTAGCAAATAAAAATAAAGCAATAAAAAAATTGAGGTAACCACCTCAATTTTTTTATTGTTTTTATTTTCCTAAAGTTATTTTAACAACTGTGCCTTCTTCTACTTGTGTATTTGCAATAGGGTCTTGACTTACTACTGTTCCTGAACCTGTAACACTATAATTTAAATTCAAATTCTTAAGAGCTGACTTTACTTGAGAAAGTGATTTGTTAGTTAAATCTGGTACTTGCTTAGAAACACGAGTATTTTCAGTTTCAGTGTATAGCTTTATAATAGAACCTTTTAATAATTCTGAACCTTTTGTTGGAAATTGCTCTGTAACAATTTCTTTAGAACCAGCAGAAGTACTAACTGTAAAACCAGCATTTTCTAAAGTTTTCTTAGCTTCTGCAACAGTTTTGTTTGTGACATTAGGAAGGCTAATAGTTTTACTAGAAGAACTATCACTAGAATTATCGCTTGATACTTGCATATATGGTAAAATTTCTTTTAACATTTGTGCAGCAACAGGAGCAGCAACTAGGTTTCCACTGTGACCCTTAGAACCAGTTGGATCATATAATGTAACCAATAGGACTATTTCTGGATTTTCAGTTGGACTAATAGCAACAAAAGAAGCTGTATATCCTTCATCTTTACTGTAATCTGATTCTGAGGTACCTGTTTTACCTGCAATAGAATATCCTTTAATTTTAGCATATTTTCCAGAACCTTCAGATACTACTGTTTCTGCCAAATCCATCATTATATCTGCAGTTTCTTTAGAAATAACTTGTCTTACAGCAGTAGTATCAATTGTAGTAATAGCACCATTATCTGTATTTGTGATTTGTTTTACAAGACGAGGTTTCATTAAAACACCATCATTTGCTATAGTACAAACAGCAGTAATCATTTGAATAGGAGTTATTTTAAATCTTTGACCAAAAGCCATAGTAGCCAATTCAACAGGACCAACATTTTCTAAGTCCCAAAAAATCGAACTAGATTCACCTATCGTATTTATTCCAGTTTTATCAAAAAAACCAAAAGCTTTATAATATTTATAACTTGTAGTAGCGCCTATTTTTTCGCTGATTTGTATAAATGCTGGGTTACATGAAACAGAAAAAGCTTGACGTAAACTTTCATAACCATGTTTGATTCCATATGCACATCTTATTCTTGTTCCATATACTACTTGAGAGCCTTTACAGTGATAGACATTAGCCTTATCTGGTTCAGCTAAATTTTCCTCTAAGGCAATTGAAGCAGTGATAATTTTAAAGACTGAACCAGGCTCATAAGGGTCTGCAATTGCTCTATTACGATATAAACTATTTAAAGTGTTACTTTTTTCCTCAGAAGTAAGCTTGTCCCAATTCTTTTTAGTAATGTGTGATGGCATTTCAAAAGGTGTATTTAAGTTGTAATCTGGATATGTTGCCATTGCCAAAATATCTCCTGTTTTTGGGTCCATTGCTATTACATTACCACCACGAGTACACTTATTATCAATACAAGCTTGTTTTAAATATTTTTCTACAATACTCTGAATATTTGCATCAATTGTTAATGTTAAATCACTACCATTTTCAGCAGGTATATAAGTTTGATTACTATCAGGAATAAATTTTTGAATAGCATCCTGAGCAGTTATTACTCTACCTGCTGTACCAGTTAGTACATCATTCCAAGCAGCTTCTAATCCTTCTATACCCTGATTATCAATATTACAGAATCCCATTAGTGAAGAAGCTAAATTATTATATGGATAATATCTTTTGGCATCTTCATCAATATTTATACCAGAATATACTTTTTCTTTTTCCATCCAAGCTTTAAGTTTATCAACTTTATCTTTTTCTACTTTTCTTACAATAGTAATATAACTTGAATCACTAGAAACTTTTGATAGAGTTTCTTCATAATCTAATTTAAATATATCAGAAAAAGCTTTTGCAACTTTTTCTTTTAAAGTTTGAGTTTTATCTTTGTCGATTACTCCATTTTCTTTTACCACTATAGAAGTTGGAATTATACTTATAGTATCAACTTTGGCACTTATGGCTAAGGCTTTACCAGTTGAATCATAAATAGTGCCTCTACTAGGACTAATTGTACGACTTGTTATAAGTTGGTTATACATTTGCTCTTTTAAGCTAGATCCTTTTATAAATTGGAGATAAGCTAGACGAATAAGAAGTAATCCCATAAAAATGAACATAACAAACATAGCAATTAGTATTTTTTTTGGCATAGTATATAATTTCTTCATTAGTCCTCCATTTAAATTTTCAATTTTTTTATAATTTTAATTTCATTATATAGTTGGTCAATCACATTCTCACGAACTTTTAATGCTGTTTTATATTCTTCTAAAATCTGACTGTAATTTTCCATATTTTCACCTTGTTGAAATAAAAGAGTCATACCTTCATGATAATAATCTTTTGTTTTTTCTTTATTAGAATTATCGGCTTTTCTCTGATAAGATTGAATTAACTCTAAACGTTTTATTTGTTCTTTTAAATATTCAACATAATCCATTACACAACTAATTTCATATAAAGTATCATCAATAACAACCTTGAATAATTTTTTTAAAATCAATCCATTTATTTTTCCTTCTTTTTCATGTGTATTTAGTTGATCTAAGGCAATAAATCTAGGGTCAGGTTGAGCATCTTTTATAAGATCCTTTAAAGTCTCGGAAATATTAATGTGAGTAGTATATTGCCTTTTTGTAACAAGCGCATCATATTCATCCGCAACACGCACAATTTGAGCACCATAAGGGATATCTTTTTTAGTAATGCCATTAGGATATCCAGAACCATTTAGTGCTTCGTGATGATCTAAGGCAAATAAAGCGTATGGACGAAGATGAGGATCTTTCATACACATATCATAACCAAGAGTAGTGTGCGTTTTTATAACTTCATATTCTTCAGGTGTTAATTTGTCAGGCTTATTTAAAATTTCAGGTGGAATAAATAGTTTACCAATATCATGCAAATATCCACCAATTGTACAATGTACAGTAAAGGAACTTTTGCATCTTAAATACTCACAAATTCTACAACATAAATTTGCAACATTTTCACTGTGTTTTCTAGTAAAAGGATCAAGTTTTCCTAAAACGTCTAATTGATAGCGCATAATTTGGTCTAAATTATATGCTTTTAAATTTAACGGACTATAAAAATCAAATTTTTGTTCAAACATGTAATTCTCCTTAAAATCTTTTGTAACTAAATTAATAATACTACAAAATACAATAAAAGGCAACAAAAAATTGTATTAATATGTTATAATAACAACAAGGTGATAATTATGGAATTTTTTGATGTAGTAGATAAAAATAGAAATAAACTAAATTATAAAAAAGCACGTGGTGAAAGCTTGCAGGATAATGAATACAATATGGGAGCTGAAATGTGGATTATAAACAACAATAAACTACTAATGACTCAAAGAAGTGTACAAAAAACACATTCAGGTGGATGGGAAGTGCCTGGAGGATGTTGCCAAGCTGGAGAAACAACAGAAGACACAATTAAAAGGGAAATGAAGGAAGAAATAGGCATAAAATTTGAACAAGATGAATTTGTTTTAGTAGGAGCTCAACTATATAAAAAACAATTTGTAGATATTTTTAAAACACAAAAGAAAATTAATATAAGAGATATTAAATTACAATTAGAAGAAGTTCAAAATGTGAAATTTGTTGGTAGAGATGAATTTTATAAAATGATAGAAAACGATGAAATGGTTCTTTCAGTAATACAGAGATATAACTTAATTAAGGATAAGTTGGAACTTGATTGGTAGAACTTGCAAAAATAAAATAAAATTTATATAATATAACCAAAATAGAAGGAGTAAAAAATGAAAAGTCAAAAAGGATTAACATTAGCAGGAACAATATTTTTTGTATTAATAATTGCATTCATAGTATTTGGAGTTGTATATTATGTGAGAATGCAAACAACAAAAGAAGAGTTAGAAGATATGAAAACAGACTTACTATTAGTACAGGCAAAAGTTAAAAAAATATCATCAGATTATATATTAGAAAAGAAAGATGAAATATTAATAGGAACTAAACTTACAGATATTAAAGATGAACCAATAATACAAGAGTTTCTAAACAACAATTCAATCGATATAGAAGAAAAAGACAAAAAATATTATGCAATAAATCAACAAAATTTAGATGAAATGGGATTACCACAAGTTAAACTAGAAGAAAACTCATATTACATTGTTGAATATACAGACGGAACAGTGTATTATACAAAAGGATACGAACTAGCAGGAAGCAATTATTATGATATAGATAATATTGAAGGATTAAAATTGGAGCAATAGAATGAAGGAAAAAGAGTTAGAGAGATTAACAAATTTAAAAAAAGTAGAAGAAGAGTTATATAATGAAAAAGGCTTAAAAGCAATTGCCGGAATAGATGAAGCTGGAAGAGGACCTTTAGCAGGACCAGTTGTAGTAGCATGTGCTTTAATGCCAAAAACTTCAATGATAGAAGGAGTTAATGATTCTAAAAAAATATCTGAGAAAAAAAGAGAGCAGCTATATGAACAAATAACTAGTGAGGCAATTAGTTATGGAATAGGAATTATCGACCAAAAGGAAATTGATGAAATAAATATATTACAAGCAACTAAAAAGGGTTTAACAACAGCAATAAAAGATATGGAAGCTAAATTAGCAGAAAAGCCAGAACTTGAAATTACAAAACCAGATGCAATTTTGGTAGATGCACTAACTAAAATTGATACAGATGGAATACCATATAAATCAATTATTCATGGAGATGCAATTAGTTATTCAATAGCATGTGCATCAATTATTGCAAAAGTAACAAGGGACAGAATAATGAGACAATGGGATGAAATATATCCTCAATATGGTTTTGCTAAACATAAAGGGTATGGAACAGCTGCACATATAAAGGCTATAAAAGAATATGGACCTTGTACTTTACATAGGGCCAGTTTTATTAAGAATTTTATATAAAAGGATGAAATTAAAATGAATATTTTAGAGATTATAGCTAAAAAAAGAGATAAACAAAAGTTAAGTAAAGAAGAAATAGATTATTTTGTACAAAATTATACAAATGGAAATATACCAGATTATCAGGCGTCTGCTTTAACAATGGCAATTTACTTAAATGGAATGGACGAAGAGGAAACAACAAACTTAACCTTAGCAATGGCACATTCTGGAGATATTCTAGATTTATCAGAATTGGGAACAGTAGTTGATAAACATAGCACAGGAGGAATTGGCGATAAAGTAACGCTAATTTTAGCACCAATAATTGCATCACTTGATATTCCAGTAGCAAAAATGTCAGGAAGAGGATTAGGGTATACAGGTGGAACAATAGACAAGTTAGAATCAATACCAGGATATAACACAAGCCTTACAATAGACCAATTTATTCAAAATGTAAAAGAAATAGGAATAGCTTTAATGGGTCAAACATTAAACTTGGCTCCAGCAGATAAAAAGCTATATGCCTTAAGAGATACTACATCAACAACTGAGAGTATTCCACTTATTGCATCAAGCATAATGAGCAAAAAAATAGCAGCAGGTGCAAATAAAATAGTTCTTGATGTTACATGTGGAAATGGAGCATTTATGAAGGATGTAGATAATGCTACTAAACTTGCCGAAACCATGAAAAAAATAGGAGAGCTAGCTAACAAAGAAACAGTTTGTGTTGTTACAAGCATGGAAGAACCTTTAGGAAAAGCAGTAGGAAACTCGTTAGAAGTAATTGAAGCAATAGAGTTTTTACAAGGAAATATGCAACCAGATGTAAAAGAGGTTATACTAGCTCTTGGGTCATATATGATAAAACTTGCAAGAAAGGGAAATAACATAGAAGAAAATAAACAAAAAATGTTAGAACAAATTCAAAATGGACAGGCATTTGCAAAACTAGAACAGTGGATACAAAAACAAGGTGGAGATATTAGTTATTTAGAAAATACAGAAAAATTTGAAAAGGCAAAGTTTGTGGTTCCAGTTATTTCTAACAGAAGCGGATATGTAAAAGAACTTTTAGCTCAAGAAATAGGAAAAGCATCAATGAATTTAGGGGCTGGAAGAAAGAAAAAAGAGGACAACATAGACTTTTCTGTTGGAATTGTGTTAGAAAAGAAAATAGGTGACAAAGTTGAAAATAGAGACATCTTAGCATATGTTCATGCAAATGATGAAAAACTAGGAAATGAAATAGCAAAAGATGTACTTAATGCATATACAATAACTAATGAAATAGTAAGTAAAAAACAAGATATTTTAAAAATAGTGTAGTAAAAAATAATAGGGACAGAAAGTTTTGGAACGTTTGAAAGATTTAATAAAGGTGTTGATATAATAACTATGTCAACACCTTTGTTTTATAAAGATATATTTTTATTTATAAATTCATTAAATTGCTCATTAGCTAAAAATCTATTTAAATTCTTATCAGAAATCCCAGTATTTGAAGCAATATCATTCATATTTAAACTTGTATTAGGATTTTCTTCAATAAAATTTTCTAGCCTATTCATCTCAAACTTATCTCTTTGAAGGCAATTAGGACAAGTATCTCCTTCGGCCATAAAGAAACCACCACAACGACTACATCTATTAAAATTCATAACAACTACCTCCATTCATTTGTAAACAAAAATATTATACCACAAACTTTGACAAAAAACTACAAAAAAAATAACAAAAGTGAATAAAAATTAAAAAAGTATTGAAAAAAAAATGTTATAATATTATAATTACAGTGCAAAACAAAAGAAAGGGTATGATAATATATCATATAGAAGGTATAAAGAAAAAATGAAAACAAAAAACAGAAGAAATTATCTAAAACAAGATGGTATTACTCTAATAGCACTAGTAGTAACTATTGTAGTATTGCTGATTTTAGCAGGAGTGAGCATAAACGCTCTATTTGGAAATAGTGGAATAATAGAGAAAGCAAAAGATGTCCAAAATAAAATGGACCAAGCAGAACAAAATGATTTAGATTCTATAGGGGAGCTTGAAAAAATGATAGACAGCCAACTTCCAATGAAAACATATGAGGAAACAAGCAAAAAGGATGGAGTGTTGACAAAAAATGCAATATATACAGATAGTGAAAAAACAACAGTAACAATACCAAAGGGATTTAAAGTATCAGATGTAGCAGCAACAGGAGATAAAGATGGAGAGCAAACAGTATCAAAAGGGCTAGTAATACAAGATAAGGATGGAAATGAATTTGTATGGGTACCAGTAAATTATACAGCAACAGGAACGTTAGATGCTGACGGACTAGACAGTGGATTCAAAAATACTTTTAGAAGAACAACTAACACTGACTCGAATTATTCGGAACCATCTGCAAATGGATATGATGGAGAAGATACAGACTATATAAAAATGATGCAAAGTGTACAAAAAAATAAGGGCTTTTATATAGGAAGATATGAAGCGGGAACGACAATTCCAAGAACAAATTCAACAAAAACTAAAAGTGAGGTAGTAGTGAAAAGAGATGCATATCCATATATATATGTAGGATGGGGAATAGAAACAAATGATGTTGAGACAGATGTAACATTCAATAACCAATTAAGGGGCAAAGGAGCTGTATATTTAAGTAAGCATATGTATGATAAGAAAGATATAGGAGCAACGAGTACATTATGTTATGGAGTTCAATGGGATGCAACAATGACCTTTGTAGCAGATAGTACACATAGCACATCAAACTCAAAAAATTGGGGAAATTATAAAAATAATCCATGGACCATAACTAGAACGACAGCAAGTTATTCAGAAAACAATGGAGAAAGTTATACCAAAATAACTTCAAATAAAAGTAAAACAAATACTGAAAGTATTTTATTAACAACAGGAGCAAGTGATACCTTCAAAGCTAAAAATATATTTGACTTAGCAGGAAATGTTTACGAATGGACAATGGTAAGCTATAGGGACTCTGGACGAGTTATCAGAGGTGGTGTCTACATCTTAAATGGCTCTGACTCATCAGCTTCTGGTTCAAACTACAATGTTCCATATGTCAGCAACAACAGCTTTGGTTTTCGTCCAGCTTTATATTTGTAACATTTGCAACTGGTTTAATGAACCAGAAAGAATGAATTAAATACAATGTTAGCACTAATATCATATAAATTATATAAAAATTCACAAAAAGTGTTGCAATTGCAACACTTTTTTGGTATAATTAAATGCGTTGAAAAATACACACATATTGTTAGCATAAAAAGAGTGCTTGTATACACAAGTTTTTTTATGTGGTTGAAGCAGTATGGAGGAAAAACTAAAAGGAGGAAAGAAAAATGGCAGTAGTTGCAATGAAACAATTACTAGAAGCTGGTGTTCACTTTGGACATCAAACAAGAAGATGGGATCCTAAAATGGCTGAATACATATTCCAAGCTAGAAATGGTATCCATATCATCGACTTACAGAAAACATCTAAAAAATTAGATGAAGCTTATGCTTTCTTAAAAGAACAAGCAGAAGCAGGAAAAACAGTTCTATTTGTAGGAACTAAAAAACAAGCACAAGAATGTGTTAAAGAAGCTGCAGAAAAATGCGGTATGTACTATGTAAATCAAAGATGGTTAGGTGGTACATTAACTAACTTCTCAACAATTAGAAAAAGAATTGGAAGATTACTAGAACTTGAAAAAATGCAAGAAGACGGTACTTTCGAAGTTTTACCTAAAAAAGAAGTTATATTATTAAAGAAAGAAATGGAAAAACTAGAGAAAAACTTAGGTGGTATTAAAGAAATGACTGAAGTACCAGGAGTTATGTTTATAGTTGATCCTAAAAAAGAAAAAATAGGAATTCTAGAAGCTAGAAAATTAGGAATTCCAGTAATCGGTTTAGTAGATACTAACTGTAATCCACAAGATGTAGATTACGCAATTCCAGGAAATGACGATGCTATTAGAGCAGTTAAATTAATTGCAGATTGCATGGCAAATGCAGTTATCGAAGGAAAACAAGGTGAATCTATGGAAGCTGTAGAAGAAGCTATGGAAGTTGAAGAAGTAGCAGAACCTACAGATATGGAAGAAGTAGTTGCTAGCGAAGAAGTTGAAGAACCTAAAAAAGCTAAAAGAACAAAAAAAGTAGCTGAGGAAGCTGAAGCTACAGAAGAAACAGCAGAAGTAGAAAAGCCAAAAAGAACAAGAAAAAAAGCTACTACAGAAGAAGTAGCAGAATAATATAAATATTATTTTAAGAAGGATGTACTTATTCTTAAAAAGTACATCCTTTAATCAAAAAAAGGAGGATTTTTTATGATTACTGCAGAACAAGTAAAAGAGTTAAGAGAAAAAACAGGTGCAGGAATGATGGACTGCAAAAAAGTATTAACAGAAACTAATGGAGATGAAGAAAAAGCAATTGAACTTTTACGTGAAAGAGGAATTGCAAAAGCTGCTAAAAAATCAGATAGAATCGCAGCAGAAGGTTTAGTTACAACATATGTAACAGATGACAAAAAAATAGGTGTTGTAGTTGAAGTTAATGCAGAAACAGACTTCGTTGCTAAAAACGAAGAATTTAGAAGCTTTGTAGCAGATGTTGCAAAACAAGTTGCTGAAAAAAATCCAGCTACAGTAGAAGAGTTATTAGAACAACCTTCAATTGTAGAACCAGATAAAACAGTTAAAGATGTATTAACAAATAAAATAGCTACAATTGGTGAAAATATGTCAATTCGTAGATTTGAAAGATTTGAATCAAATGGATTAGTAGAAAGCTACATTCATGGAGACGGAAAAATCGGTGTTCTAGTTGAATTAGAAGGTGGAGACAGCACATTAGCAAAAGATATTTGTATGCAAATAGCTGCTGCTAAACCAGAATACTTAGACAGAGAAAGTGTTCCAACTGACAGAGTAGCACATGAAATGGAAATTTTAAAAGCACAAGCTGTTAATGAAGGAAAACCAGAAGCAGTTGCTGAAAAAATAGTACAAGGAAGAATTGGAAAATTCTATGGAGAAATTTGTTTAGTAGAGCAAGACTTCGTAAAAGATCCAGACCAAAAAGTTGGAAAATTAGTTGAATCTAAAGGAGCTAAAGTAGTTAGATTTGCTAGATTTGAAAAAGGTGAAGGACTACAAAAAAGAGAAGAAAACTTTGCAGAAGAAGTTGCAAAACAAATCAATGGATAGAGTATAAGAGGTGATTGAAAAAATCACTTCTTTTTTATAGTTTACTTGTTTATATACGGTAAATTTGATATAATGCGAATATATAAAAAAGGTTGGTGGTAAAATGATTTTAAAAATTATTACTTTCAATGTTGCACATGGAAGAGGAATGGATGGAAAAGTTGATTTGCAAAGACAGGCAGAAGTAATTAAAGAATATAAACCAGATATTGTGTTTTTGCAAGAAGTAGATATGTACACCAAAAGAGCAGGAGATATGAACCAAATTAGAGAATTTAGCAAAGCTATTGGTTTATATTATTGTTCAATGGAAAGCAATATAACTTTAGAAGATGGCTATTATGGAGATGGAATAATTAGTAGATTTCCAATTTCATTTTCAACAAATTACTTAATGCCACTTACAGATATGAATCATGAGCAAAGAGGAATTTTGTGTAATAGAATATCATTTGGAACAACCAAAATAAATTTATTCTCAGTGCATTTATCTACATATCAAGATGAAAGAATATTAGCAGCAAAAGAAATAAATAGAATAATGAAAAAAATAGATTCAAATGAATTAATTATAATGGGTGGAGACTTTAATGTAGGAGTTACAAGACTTGGAAAGGGAAAATATACTTTTGAAAAAGCAGAAACTTATGAGGAATATGAGATACTAAAAAAACAATTAGAGCAATTACCAAATAAAAAAGACACATGGTTTTCAGAACTTGGAAAAGGCTGTATTGATACTATTTTTTATTCAAAAGGAATTAGATTAAATAAGTATGAAACAATAAATGTAAATGGAGTATCTGATCATGATGCTGTTTTTGCAGAATTTGATATTTAAAAGTGAGGAGATTTAAATAAATGAAGGACAAGTTAAAAATGAAATTTAATGTATTGGCTGTATTTTGCATTTTAATATTTTGTTTTGCTTTAACACCAATTACATTTCAAAATGATACATATTATACTATAAAAATAGGTGAGCACATTGTACAAACAGGGGAAATAGACATGAAAGACCCATTTTCATGGCATGAAGACCTACCATATACATATAATCACTGGTTATATGATGTTAGTACTTACTTAGTGTATGATTTTGGCGAGAATATAGGAATTGGTGGATTCTGTTCTCTATATATTGCAACAATTATACTTTGTATGATACTTGGGTTAGTAATTTATTTTGCATCATGTAAATTGTGCAAAAATCAATTTGTATCATTTTTTATTACAATGGCAACAATGTATCTACTAAAAAATTTCATTGCTGCTAGAGCACAGTTAGTAACATTTATATTATTTGCATTAACCATATTATTTATAGAACAATTTATAAGCACAAAAAAGAAAAGATATGCTGTTTATTTAGTTATAATTCCAATATTAATAGCTAACTTACATTGCGCAGTATGGCCATTTTACTTTGTATTGTATTTACCATATGTTGTAGAATATTTATTAGCAGTTTTAGTAGAAGTACAATTATATTACTGGTTTGCTATTAAATGGAATGAATTTAAAATAAAGAAATTAACTAAAAAAGGTAAACTTGATGAAATTGGACAATATCAAGAGAAAATTGCGCATTTGCAATTAGATAAAGAAAATGCAGCACAAGCTAGAAAAGAAAGAGAGAAAAAATCATATAAGGTTATCTTCAAAAAAGAGCCTATGGTAAAATGGCTTATACTTATTATGATTATTTGCGCATTTACAGGCTTGTTAACACCAATAGGTGATACACCATATACTTTGTTACCAAAATTAATGCAAGGAAATACGACACAAAATATTAGTGAACATCAACCATTAACTTTAATAAATAACAAAGAAATGTTAACTGTATTTGCTGTGTTTATAATATTCTTAATATTTACAGATACCAAAGCTACCTTAAGAGACTTTTTTATGTTAGCAGGACTTACTCTGTTAACCCTTATGACGAGAAGACAAGCATCAATGTTTGTTATAATATGTGGCTTTATATTTGCTAAGATGGTTGCAAGCTTTTTTGCCAAATATGATAAAGATGGAACTAAAAAGATTATGCAAGGTATGACATCATTACTTGGAAAAGTATTTACAATTTTGCTTGTTATACTTGTAAGTTTTATGATATATAAAGGCAAAATGGGTGATAAATTTGTAAATGAAAAAACATATCCAGTAGAAGCAGCAAATTATATTTTAGAAAATCTAGACCTAGAAAATATGCATCTATTTAACGAATATAATTATGGAAGTTACTTACTATATAGAGGAATACCAGTATTTATAGATTCAAGAGCAGACTTATATGCACCTGAGTTTAATGGAACAAAAAATAAAGATGGAAAATATGAAGGAAGAGATATTTTTACTGATTATATAAATACTTCAAATGGCAGTAAATACTATGAAGATACATTTGAAAAATATGATGTAACACATGTAATCTTGAGAAAAAATACAAAATTAAAAATGCTTTTATCAAAAGATAAAAATTATAACGAAATATATCAAGATGATAATTTTATAATATATGAAAGACTATCAAAATAAAAGGAGAAAACATTGAAAATTATTGTACAAGGAGAAGCAGAAAGACTAGATAAATATATTAGTAAACAAAAAGTAGAAATATCTAGAGCGATGATACAAAAGCTTATTGAGGATAATCAAATATTAGTAAATGATAAACCTCAAAAAGCTTCATATAAAGTACAAGCTGGAGATGAAATTATAATAAACATACCTGAGGTTAAAGAAACTGATTTAAAATCACAAGACATCCCACTTGATGTCATATATGAAGATGATGACATTTTAGTAGTAAATAAACCAAAAGGTATGGTGGTACATCCAGCAGTGGGAAATCCAGATGGGACATTAGTAAATGCTGTTATGGCACATTGCAAAGGCAAACTATCTGGAATTGGTGGAGAGCTTAGACCAGGAATTGTACACAGACTTGATAAAGATACCTCAGGATTGATAATTGTTGCAAAAAATGATAAAGCTCATATAAATTTGAGCGAACAAATTCAAAATAGAGAAGTGAAAAAAGTTTATTTAGCATTAGTTCGAGGAGTTATTCCAGAGAATGAGGCGACTATAAATATGCCAATAGCAAGAAGCACAAAGGATAGAAAGAAAATGGCAGTTGATAAAAAAGGAAAAGTAGCTATTACGCATTTTAAAGTATTAGAAAGATTTGAAAAATATACATACCTAGAAGTTGCCATAGAGACAGGGAGAACACATCAAATTAGAGTGCATATGGCAGAGATAGGACATCCTGTGGTAGGTGATTATACATATTCAAATGGTAAGAATGAATTTAATATTCAAGGCCAAATGCTACACGCTAAAAGCCTAGAATTTAAGCACCCTATAACAGGAAAACAAATGCATTTGGAAGCACCATTGCCAGAATACTTTACGGAAATTTTAAATAGATTAAAACAGGAGTAAAAATGGAAGAAAGATTACAAAAATTTTTGGCGAATCAAGGAATTTGCTCTAGAAGAAAAGCAGAAGAATATATTTTAGCAGGTAAAGTAAAAGTAAATGGACAAGTTGTAACAGAGCTTGGAACTAAAATAAATTCTGAAAAAGATAAAATAGAATATAATGACAAACTAGTTGAAACTGATGTAAAAAAGGTATATATATTACTTAATAAGCCTATAGGGTATGTTAGTACAGTAAAAGATCAATTTAATAGGCCAACAGTAATGGAACTTTTAAAAAGGGTTAAAGAAAGTGTAGTACCTGTTGGAAGACTTGATATGTATACCTCGGGAGCTTTGATATTAAGCAATGATGGAGATTTTATATATCAAGTTACACATCCAAAACATGAAATAAATAAAACATATCAAGTAACTGTAAAAGGAAAAATTACTAACGAAGAAGTAGAAAATTTAAGAAATGGTGTAGATATAGGTGGCTATATAACAAAGCCTGCACAAGTTAGAATAATGAAAGTAGATGAAGAAAAAAATATTTCCAGAATAGAAATTACAATACATGAGGGAAAGAATAGACAAGTAAGAAGAATGTGTGAAGCAATAGGAAAAAAAGTACTAGCTTTACATAGAAGCAAAATTGGAGATATTGGAGTAAAAGATTTAAAATTAGGAGAGTTTAGATATTTAACTAATAAAGAAGTAAAACAAATATTAACATAATTTTGACTAAATTTAAAATATGTGTTAATATATTAACAGTTGTTGATACTGCTTGTATGAACAATTATATAGCAAACTACTATGCGTATACCTATTGGCTATGCTTAATAAAATTTTTTAATCTTTATTAAAGATTAGAAGGAGGAGTAAAATGGTAAAAGATAATGAGATAAAGGCAACTGTATCGCCTTTTGCAATTAGAGAAGGAGAATTAAAGGTATTTGATGGTAAAGATGGATATGTTTCTATGAACCAAATTATACATAGAATAAACATAGGACATATTTCAGATATACACTTTGCCATTATTGAATTAGTAAACGAATTTGAATTTATGACATCAAGACAATTGCTACAAATGTTAGAATGGAAAGGAATAGAAGTAGGATCACAAGACAAGCTAAACAATAAGTTAGAACAATTGGTAAAAACTAAAATATTAACTAGATATTATTTTAATTCAGAAGATGGAAAGGGAATTTATAGAATTTATTGCTTAGAGAAAATGGGAAAATATTTATTGAATTCTCGTGGAACTGAATGTAAATGGCAACCAACAGACAACACAAAACCAGTTGCAATGATAAAGAAAAGACTGGCAGGAAATCAAACTTTAATAGCATATTTAAGAAAGGTAAAAGCTTTTGAGTCATATATACCAAAGCCAAGTTTTACTGCTAAACAAGCAGGAAAAGTATTTAAGGCAAGTGGTGGAAGTGTAAAATTAACTAAGAACAATAAATCTTTAGAATTTGTATTTGAAGTAATTAGAAGAGAAGATGACTGGGAGAAAAAGTTAGTTGATAAAATGAAATTATATAAAGACTTTTACGAAAACTTCCAGGCAGGTGATTCAGGATATATGAATTTACCACAATTAATAATAATATGTGAAGATGATAAACATATGGCAGAAACATTTAAAGCAATAGTTATGAATAAAGTAGAAATTTCTAATATAAGATTATACTTCACTACGGATTTAAGACAAAATGAAGAGACTCTAGAAAAAACATTAGTACAATTTGTAGTAGACTCAGAAACAAAAAAATATAAGATGGAAAATATTGAAGTCAAATTATTAGGAATATAATAAAAATATTATTTTGACAAGCGTAAGTATATGTGCTATACTATAAAAGAAATTCGTAAGAATTTACTTTATAGGAAAGGCGGTAAACTAATTATGGCTCTCTGCGATGTTTGTTGGGGATCTGGCGTTGTTGATGAAGGCACGCCTGAAGAACGCGAATGTCCATTTTGCTGTGGTACAGGATTTGTGGAAGACGAAGATGAGTAGGAGGCATAGGAAGAATACGGTTGGACCTGAATTATATTTATAATTCAAAAGAGAGGAAAAATTTTTCCTCTCTTTAATTATTTAATATAATTATTTCTTCTTGTTTTTCTTAAAGTTTATTACAACAGCATTTTCATTATCAAATAGGTATTTAGAATCTGAAGTATCTGTTTGAATTGGATCAACTTCACGGTCTATATCGTAATTATCATTACTTGAAGTAACAGTAGCATAATCAACCTTTTTCTTGTTTAGAGCTTTTCTAGCAACAGATTCTGGGTCTAGCAAGCTACCTCCAAATTTTGTAAAGTTATATGTTTTAACCTTTTGAACATCCTTATACTTAGCTTCCATAAAATCAACTTTACCTTTATTGACAGCGCTTTTTCCACCTAAGTCTTTAACCTTGTAAATAACTTGCTTTCCTTTCAATGCCATTATTTTACCTTTTGCAAAATTAGCTTTCCACTTGTATTCGATATTACCTTTCTTAGAGTCATACTCAGTCTTATCAGCCAAATAAGTATTGCTAAATGTCCATTCTCTCTTATCTTGCATTGCTGTTTCCCACCATGCAACATCTTCTGGAGTTGCATTACCAAAGATTAATTTATTAACTGTATTTGATAAAATTAAGTTTTTGTAATAATCTCCTCTAGGGTCAGCAGATAAGTCACCTTTTAATTGTGTTAAGTTTTGAGAATCTAACACGGTTGCAACATTGTATTTTCTATATAATGTATAAATAGGTTCTGTTGCTTTACAAATGTATGCAGGGAAGTCATCTATATATAAGAAATGAGGAATACGAGTACTGTCATTTCCTGGTCTAGCAAGAATTGCTTGTTGCATTAACAATAAGAAAAACAAACCAAAAGCTTTATGAGCAGTTTCGCCTAAGTCTCCTCTACGAGTACATAGTAAAGTAACTTGACCTTCTGATAATATTTTTTCATAATCCAAGTTATTTGAACGATTACACAATATTGTTTTTACACCAGGATAACGTAGTAAGTTATCAATCTCAGCAGAAGCAGTTGTTGTAGAACGTTTTGCATTTAATAAGTTTGAACTATCTGGGTAAAAATTATTTTCAAAATATCTAATTAAAATACGATATTTTTCAGCAAATTCTGGAATTTGTTTCATTTTTTCTACATAGTCTACTACTAAGTCGAAGTCTGTAAGTAAATCTAATACATCTTCTAAGTTAGGTAACAAGCCTTCATGTTCTAATGGATACATTTCTTTTAACAAAATAGATATATTTTCAATTACTTGGACAGCTTCATTTTCTCTAAATGCAAGTTCTGTATCTGGTCTACTGTGTAAGTATAAACCTTTTAAAACTGAAGAAACTGCAAGTCCTGTTTTGATAGGATCCTTATATACGAATGGGTTTAAGCCAGGTGAGTCTGCACGATTTGGATCTACTATATTAACAGGAATATGGAAGTTTTCAGCAACTTTAGCAATTTTTGATACTGACTCAATTTCAGCTGAAACATAAGTAATACCCATATTACGATAAATAATTTTACTACCTGAACTTGAAATTATCATTTTCTTCATATAGTTTTTATATGTATCTAATTTTTCCTCTTTTGGAATTAACATATCCAATGAGAAATTTTCGTTTATATAATCGTTATCATATGGACAGTTTAAACTAGCCAACCCAGTTCTTAATGCTGTAAATCCCATTTCTTTAGATACTTCTTTAAAAAATGATTTTCTTTCAATATCTCTTGCAAGCATTGGTTCATAAACCATTGTTGTTTTACCAGAACCAGAAACACCAACTACTAATAAAGATTCATAACGTTTCTTTTCCGGTATGCAAACATCTTCACCACTTTCACTATCTACACATACTTTTACTTCACAAGTATAAACACCATGAGCTTCTTTATCAGATGTTAATTTAATTCCACCATAATCAAAGATTGAATCACGAATATCTTTAACATCATTAATACTAAAGATAAGCCATTTAAGTACTTTATAAAAAGTAACAAGTGGAATATATACTCCTAATGCTGTAAATGCTGGTTTAAACAAATAAAAGAAATCTCTTGCAAGTTCTGGATAATTTGGTAGTGATAATAAATTAATCCAAATTATCTGATTTAACCATTGTACTACAGCAGATACAACTAAAATATAAAAGCTAACTATAAATGCATGGAAAAATCTTAATTTGTTAACATCAGCTTTAGCAAATTTTGAAGAACCTGAGAAGAAGAATGCAAATGCTAAGCAAGCAAATGCGAAAAAGTACTTAATAGGTCCCCAATAACTAAAACCAACACCCGTAAAAATTATAAATAATAATTCCATTATTCTGTCCACTAATATATATGCAGATATAAGTGTTAGAATATATGTCATAAATGTGTTTCTATCTGTTTTTAAAACTTTTAAAAATTTATCAAAGAGTTTCAAAAAATTCACCACTTTCATTTTCAAATCTATACTACTATATTATCCTATAAAATCGCGAAAATTACAAGAGCTTTTGCGAAAAATGTAGAAAAAATCGCAGATTTTCTTCATAATATATATTCATAAATACCAAATCTTTTTCGTATGTATTAAAGAGAAAAAAAGGAGTTTATATGAAAAAGAAAAAAGAAGGATTTATGAAGGGTGTTTTATTCTTAATGATTTCACAAATTTTAATCAAAGCACTTGGCCTTATATATAAATTATATTTAACAAATAGAGATGGATTTGGAGACAAAGGAAATGGTATATACAGCAGCGGATTTCAAGTATATGCTTTATTTTTAACAATATCTTCAGTTGGTATACCGGGAGCTTTATCAAAACTTGTTTCAGAAAGAGTTGCTGTAGGAGATACTAAGGGTGCACATAGAATTTTCAAAATAGCCTTTGTAACCTTTGGTTTGATAGGATTTTTAAGTAGTGCAATATTGTTTTGTGGAGCAGAATATATATCAAAGGTTATTTTACAAATTCCAGAAGCAGAGCTTACTCTTGTGGCACTATCGCCATCAATATTCTTTGTAGCAATATCTTGTGTAATTAAAGGATATTTTACAGGAAGACAAAATTTAAAAGTTACAGCAGATGCACACACTTTAGAGCAATTTTTTAAAACAGTGCTTTCTGTAATAATTGTAGAATTTATTGCTATGACTACAGGTACAGACACAGTTATAATGGCAGCTGGAGCCAATTTGGCTACTACTTTGGCTACAATTTTATGTTTCTTCTATTTATATAAGTATTATGCAAAAATGAGAAAGGAAATTGCGTGGGAATTAAAGAGAGGTCAAAAATACAAAAGAACTAGAATAATAAAAACTATAAAACAAATATTATCAGTTTCTATACCTATGTCAATGAGTGCAATTCTAGTGTCAGTGAATAAAAATATTGATTCATTAACAGTTGTGAGAGGACTAAAAAAGTTTTTAACAGAAGAGCAAGCAAAAATTCAATATGGTATTTTAAGTGGAAAAGTAGATACCTTAGTCACTTTGCCAATGTCGCTAAATATGGCGTTTGCAACAGCTTTGGTTCCATCAATTTCATCATCTAAAGCAATAGGAAATATGGAAACAGTTAAAAATAGAATATCATTTTCTTTGTTGGTATCTATTTTAATTGGAATGCCTTGCATGATAGCAATGATTATATTTGCCAAACCAATTTTAGAATTGCTATTTCCAAATGCCACTTCTGGAGCATTTATATATCAAATAAGTTGTTTAAGCATAATATTTATTGTAATAGAACAAATAATTAGTGGAGCTTTGCATGGATTAGGCAAAGTACTTGCACCAGCAATGGCTTTGTCAGTAGGAGTTGTAATTAAATTCATATTAAACTTATATCTAATACCAATAGATACAAAAGATTTTTTTCTTGGGGGAACAGCAGGAGCAGCAATTTCAACAGTAATATGCCATATGATTGCAGTAATTATAGAACTTAAAATATTAAATAAAAATATAGACTTAAAGCTAGATAAGAAAAAATTTGTATTTAAACCTATGTTAGCAAGTATAATTATGAGTGTATTTGCATATACTTTTTATTTAGTAATGATAACAAGAATTAATGATAAAATTGTAACAGTATTATCACTATTAATGTGTGCAATAATATATATAGTTGTCCTAGCTATATTAAAAATATTTTCTAAAGAAGAACTTTTTATGATACCATTCGGACAGAAAATATATTATTTTTTGAAAAAGTTGGGGCTGTATGGAAACGGCTTAAATGCCGATAAAATGTATACTTACAAGAGATAAAGAAGAGCAAAGCACTGAAAAATACAACTTTTTTAAATAAAAAAGAAGGATTTTTGAAAAAAATGACGAATAATGATAGTAGTAGGCTATGAACTACAGATTTTAAAATCTTATAGGAGGTAATTTAAAATGAACAAATCAGAATTAATCGCAGCTATGGCAGCAAAAACAGGAGAAACAAAGAAAGACGCAGAAGCAGCATTAAATGCATTCGTTAGCGTTGTAACAGAAGCTTTAGTTAAAGGAGACAAAGTTCAATTAGTTGGATTTGGTTCTTTTGAAGTAAGAAAAAGAGCTGCTAGAAAAGGTAGAAACCCACAAACTAAAGAAGAAATCAAAATACCAGCATCTAAAGCACCTGTATTCAAAGCAGGAAAAGCTTTAAAAGAATTAGTAAACAAAAAATAATTTGAAATTTATATAAAATATATGAATTCATATCAAAAGATGTAGTAAAAACTACATCTTTTTTTATAAAATTATTCAAAATAAGTTACTATTGTGGTATAATTCAAAAAAACATATAAGGAGGGCATATATGTATAGAAATACTTATGCTGAAATAAATATCGACAATTTGCAGAATAATGTTAAACAAATTATAAAAAAATATCCAGAATATGACTATTATTTTGGAGTAGTTAAGGGAAATGCATATGGACATAGTGATAAAATATGTAAATATCTAGTAGAAAGTGGCATAAATTATTTTGCGATTTCTTCGTTAGAAGAAGCAATTAGCCTACGTAATGATGGAGTAAAAATTCCAATTTTATGTTTAGAACCAATTGACTTAAAATACATTGAAAAATGTATTGAAAATAATATTACAATAACAGTACATGATTATGAATATTTTAAAGAATTAGAGAAAATAGATATAAAAAGTCCTTTGAAAGTTCATATAAAAATAGATAGTGGACTTTGTAGATTGGGATTGTATGATAAAGACCAAGTAAAAGAAGTGGTAGAAGGATTAATGAAAAAAGAAAATGTTCAAGTGGAAGGAATTTTTACACATTTTGCTACAGATGGAGTTTATGATGTTTCATGGGATAATCAATATAAAAGATTTATAGAATTAACCTCTGAAATTGACTTAACAAAAATTCCAATTATTCATTTAGGAAGAAGTCAAACATTACTAAATCATGAAAAAATTTCTTTTGCAAATGGAATTAGGTTAGGAATTATAATGTATGGATATAATACAAGTCCAAGGCCGTTACCAAACGATTTTATAAATAGATTAAGAAAAATAAAAAGAGAATGGTATAATAAAAAACATCATATTAGTAAAACAACTATAGACAATAAAATAGATGTAAAAACTGCTTTTTCTTTATATAGTGAAGTAATGCAAACAAAAAAAATAAAAAAAGGTAGCTTTGTTGGATATGGTAGAATTTATGAGGCAAATGAAGATATTTATGTATCTATAATACCTATAGGATATGCAGATGGATTTAGTACAAGAAACAAGGGAAGAGAAATAGTTATAAATAATAAAAGATATCCATTAATTGGTGCAATAAATATGGGAATGGTTATTGCTAAAGTGGATGAAACAGTTAAACAAGGAGATAAGGTTACATTAATAGGTGAACAAATACCAATGCTAGAAGCAGCGAGATATATGGGTACTAGCGTATATGAAGGCTCATGTATGATAAATGACTGGGTACCAAGAGTACTTGTAAAAGACGGAAAAATAATAGAAATAGACGAGAAAAAATAGAAAATATAGAACCATTATCTATTGCCTACTTTTCAAAAAAAGAACCATACAAAACATTGATTTTTCAATACTTGTATGGTTTTTCGTTTATGGTGCAGATGGCCGGAATCGAACCGGCACGAGAGTTAAGTCTCGCAGGATTTTAAGTCCTGTGCGTCTGCCAGTTCCGCCACATCTGCATTTGTTTGAACTGACAATAATAATTTTACTACGAGATGATTACAATTGTCAAGATATATTGCAAAAAAAATTTAAAAATATTAAAAATATTTAGTAGAAGTTGATATTTAGTGATAATAAAATTAAATTTTGAAAAGGTAACATATAAATTCGACAAAATATGTCGAATTTTGGCATACGATTTTTCTTGCTATTTTGAAATAAAGGTATATAATAGAAATTACACCAATGAAAAGGAGGGGAAAAACATTGGGAAGAGACGTGAAAGTATATGGAAATACTGAAATTAAGCACGCAATAGGAAAAATAGGATATAACCCAATTCAGTTAGAATATTACAAAATATATAATAGCGAAAAACAAGATGAAAGAAAACCATATGGAATAGGAGTAATAAAGAGATGTTCTAACGAAACAGAATTAGATGTTGAAAAAAGAGAATTTAATCATATTTTCAGTAAAGAAAATGATGCAGACGATATGCTTGAATTACTACTAAAAAATAAAGTAACACCTACATCACTAAGAGATATCTTAGAAGACTTTGTATTAGTATAATATAAAGGACACTTAAAATATTAGACAAACCTAGTATTTTAAGGTGTCTTTTTCATTTTTTGAACTAAATTGACTTAAAACTAATTTAATGTTAAAATAAAATAGAAAAAAGAGAGGTTAAAATATGGCAGATTACGAAAAATATTATAAAGAAAGTATAGAAGTATTGACAAAGTACATCACAGATACTAGAATTATACCTACAGAAAAAGAATGGAATAAGATTGCTGTAAAGAATAATTATTTGACTGGTCCATCAATTAGTTATGCTTCAGGCATTAAATTTCCAGAATTGTGTAAAAAAATATACAAAGAAACAAAACAAAAAAAGGAGAAATAAAAGTATGAATATTTGGCATGACATTAATAAAGAAAGAATAAAAAAAGATGATTTTATATCAGTTATTGAAATTAGTAAAAACGGCAGAAATAAATATGAATTAGATAAAGAAACGGGAAGGCTTAGATTAGACAGATTATTATATACATCAACACACTATCCTGCAAATTATGGATTTATTCCAAGAACATATGCTGAGGACCATGATCCATTAGATGTATTAGTTCTATGTCAGGAAGAGATTGTACCATTAACATTAGTAGAATGTTATCCTGTTGGAGTATTGATAATGACAGATAATAATGAACAAGACGAAAAAATTATTGCAATATGTAAGCAAGATCCATTTTTAAATTGCTATCAAGACATTTCAGAGTTACCAGCACAAAAGTCATTAGAAATAAAACACTTTTTTGAAGTGTATAAACAATTAGAAGGAAAACAAACAGCAGTAGATAAAATATTAGGAAGAAAAGAAGCAGAAGAAATAATTCAAAAATGTATGGATAATTATGATAAAAAATTTGGTAAATAGAGGAAGAAAAAATGCTTGAAAAAATAATTTTTAATGTATTGGCATTTGCACTTTTTACGATTACTGTACTAAAATTAATTAAAAAAAATGACACAAGTTATATATATGTACTTGCTTTAGAATTTATTGGTATTGTTATAAGTTTTATTGGACTGATATTTTCTATTAAGTTAAACTGGTTTTTAAAAACAATTACCTATTTTTTTTCGGTAATTATACCAGCTATAATATTATGGATGGAAAAAGTAAAAAAAGCAGATTTTCCAGAATTATTTAATGTAACAATTGCTAAAATTCTAGATAGATTTGGAAAACATGAACAAGCCAAAACAATGATATTAACTTTTTTGAATAAAAATCCAAACAGTTATATTACAAATAAATTGTTGGCGGAATTTTACGAGAAAGAAGAAAATTATGAAGCAGCTGTTAGCGCGTACATGAGAGTTACAGATTTAAGAAGAAATGACTTTACCTCTACTTATAAATTATGTGAGGTTTTAAATAAAAACAAGCAAAATGAAGAAGCTATAAATATACTTGAGGATATTCTAAAGCAAAAGCCAGAATATGAAAAAGCTAGTAATTTGCTTGGAGAGGTATTTATAGAAGAAGAAAGGTATAAGGATGCTATATCAGTATATATGACAGCACTTAGATACCATCCAGCAAGTTATGATTTGTATTATAGCCTAGGAATGGCATATACTATGATAAATGACTTTCAAAGAGCAAAAGATTTTTATGAAAAAGCAGCAGAGATAAATAGCTTGGCTTATAATGCTAAATTAAATTTAGGACAAATTGCATTGATTTATGGTGATTTAGATGAAGCAGAAAATTATTTTATGCAATCAAGCAAACAAGAGGATTTAGAAGCGGGTTCATATTATTATCTTTCGCAAATTGCCTTACTAAAAGGAGATGAAGAAAAAGCTAAAAACTATATGAATGTCGCAGTACAGTTGGACCCAAAAGTATATAAACAAGCTCAAAGGGATCCAGTGTTTACACCTATAAAAGAAGAGATAAACCCACCAGAAGAAAAAGAACAAGAAACAAAACCAAGTCACTTAACAAATGAGGAAAAGAAAGTAAATAGGCATTTAATGAAAACGTGTATATTGGTGAAGAACTTAAGCAAAGAAGATATACAAATTATGAAAAATAATAAACAAAATCAAATTGATAAAGAAGAAAAACAAAAAGAATAATGACAGAAAAAAATAATATAATAATACTAAGGAGAATGAAGTAATGGAAATATATCAATCAGTAATTTTAGGAATAGTTCAAGGATTGACAGAACTTTTGCCAATATCAAGTTCTGCACATTTGAATATTATTCCATGGATGTTTGGGTGGATTAATAATCCTGGTTTCGCAGAAGCATTTAAAGGCTTCGATGTTGCACTTCACTTTGGAACTTTATTAGCTATAGCAATTTATTTTTTCAAAGATTGGCTTAATTTAATAAAGGGTGGTTTTGATCAAGTTGTTAAAAAGAAAAAAACTGTAGAAGGCAGAATGTTTTGGTACATAGTTCTAGCAACTATACCAGGAGGAATAATTGGATTTGTTTTAGACAAATTTTTGGAAGATACCTTAACAAAACCAATTATAATTGCAATAGCACTTATTGTAATGGGAATAGTATTATATTTTGTGGATAAAAAATCAAAATCAACAACAAAATATGAAGACATGACACTAAAACAAACATTTCTAATTGGTCTATCACAAGCTTTAGCTTTTATACCAGGAGTTTCGCGTTCTGGAGTAACAATGACAACTGCAAGAGCAATGGGAGTAACAAGAGAATCTGCAGCAAAATATTCTTTTATGTTGTCAGCACCAATTGTTCTAGCTGCAACAGTATTTAAATTAAAAGAATTTGTATTTAGTATACCTTTTTTTATAGGAATTATTACAAGCTTTATAGTGGGATTTTTTGTTATAAAATTTTTATTAGATTATTTAAAAAAAGGAAGTTTCAAAATTTTTGCAATTTACCGTATTATATTTGGAATAATAATAATTACGCTTCTAATAATAAGAGGATAAATAGAACCAATAAAGCTAAAAAACGTTTCAAAAAAGAAACGTTTTTTATTATATAAAAACACAATATTACAAAAATATTACAAAAATATTACAGTTGTATTAAATATAAAAAAATAATATTGACTTTTCTATAAAAACATATAAAATAATAATATGAATGGTAAAAAATTGTCAAATTAAAAAGAATTACAAGTATTTTTTATTTTGATTTGCAAAATATAATAATGAAAAAATTATTTTTAACGAAGGAGAAGACAATGACTAGTTGCTTAGGAATTTATATAGAACCTAACTTTATAAAATACGCCAAAATTTCAAAAGACCACGACATTTTGAGAGTTGAATCCTTTGGAATAAAATTTTACGACAAATTAGGAGATGCTATAGATCAAGTAATAAGCGACACATATAGTTTTAAAACACCAATAAGCATAAATCTGTCAGAAGAAAGCTATCAATACTTTTATATGTTTACACTATTAAATAAAGTTGACATGAAGAAAGCTATTCAAACAGAATTTGAATCTTTTTGCTCAGATAAAGGAATAAATAAAAATGGTGTTGAAGCTAGATACGTATTAGTAAACAGTTTAGATGATAAAGAAAAAATTAAGGTAATTCATGTATCAGCAAACAAATCATCAATTCTTGAACAAGAGCAACCATTTCTTAATTATAAACTTTCGACTATAGCTCCAGTATCAATTAGTATATCTAATATTGCAAATTTAAAATCAAAAGAAAATGCACTTATTATTAATATGGAAAATGAAACAACAATTACAACAGTAATTGATCAAAGAATTTATCAAGTAGAAAAAATACAAAATGGTGCATCAGAGGTTTTAGAGGGAATTAGAATAAAAGAAAATTCATACTCAAAGGCATATGAAATTTGTAAAAATAGCACTATATATACTATGGAAGGACAAGAACTTCAAGAAGATAAAAACGAATATTTAGATGATATAATGCCTACTTTATATACTATTGCTAGTAAAGTAAAAGAAATAATAGAAAATAATACAATAAAAATAGACAGGGTATATTTGACAGGAACCTTGTCGGTAGTTAATAATATTGACTTATACTTTCAAGAAGTATTACAAAATGAAAAAGTTGAGATATTAAAACCATTCTTTATTAAAGATACAGTAAAAATCAATATAAAAGATTATATTGAAGTTAACTCTGCAATATCATTAGCTTTACAAGGCTTAGAATATGGCTTGAAAGATATGAATTTTAAAAAACATACATTTAAAGACAATATAGATGATATATTTGCAAAGCTTAATATAAGTAGAGAAGACAAAACAGATAAAAAACAAAATAAAGTATTATCTAACATGTTTAGCACAAATTTTAGAGGCAAATTAAGTCCATCTGAAAGATGGATGTTTAGAGTGCTAGGTGGAGCTTTAATATTAACTGTTATGTATTCAGGATTTTCAATATTTTTGAATAAAGAAATTGATAAGAAAAATCTAGAAGTAGCAGAAGTAAAACAAGACACAGCTTATAAAATAACAAAAGTAGAAAAAGATATAAAAGATGTACAAAGTAAAACAAGTGAGTATCAACGCTTGGCAGAAAATCTAAGAAATATTAGCAATCAAGTGTCAGAAGATAATAAAAATAGAAATAATATACCAAACTTACTTAGCCAAATAATGCATTCTATACCACAAGGTGTACAAATTACATCTATTGAGAATCCGAGCGCAAAACATATTATAATACAAGCACAATCACAAAAATATGAGCAATTAGGATATTTTAAAGCTATCTTAAAAACTCAAGGAATATTATCACCAAGTACTGTAGTATCTTCAGATGGAGAAAGAAGTGGCGAAGTAGTTAAAGTTAGGATAGAAGGAGATTTGCCATGAGAAAAATTCTAATAGGCATTTTAACAATATTGTTAATTGTCATGGCAGTTTTAGTAATTACTAAAGGTTTAACAATTGGCAATTTTAAAATTTTAAGTGTAAAACAAATCATTGAAGGCAATGACAAATTAACAGCAGAAATTTCAGAAACAGAAAAATTAATCAGAAGCAATTATCCAACTGAATTGGAAACTTTAGATAGTACTGTTTCTAGTTTGTTAGCAGCCAAAGAGGAATATCAAGACTTAGCAGATGTAAGTACAAAGTCAGAAATAAATAAGGCTACTACAGTAGAAACTTACACAGTAGAATTTTTATGGACTAGATTAGGAAGACATGCAACAGCAGAAGGCGTATACTTAAGTTATACACCTACAAATAATAGTATTAAGTTTACTGTTTCAGGAGATTATATTCCAATTTTAAGTTTTGTTTCAGCTATTGAAAATGATAGTAAACTAGGATTTAGAATCGAAAACTTCAAACTAATACCAGGTGGAAACAACTTGCAAGCTACGTTTGAAACAAGAAACATTAATATAAAAACAGAAGGCGTAAATACTGCAGTTCAAAGTACTACAATAACAGAAAGTGCACCAACAAATACGCCAGACACAAATACACAAAATACAAATTCAACAACTGAGACAACACAACCATAAGACTAGACAAAGGAGATAAGAATGTTAAAATCAGTTTTTAAAGAAATTTTTATAATGCTATTGCTATGTGTGGCTATTGTATTAATTTTAGGAGTTATGTTTTATAACTATATTCCTACAAATAAAACCATACCTAATAAATTGGCAGAATATAGCACTCCAGAAAATGTAAGAACCGAAATAGATCAAAAAACTTCTGAAGAAGAAAAACAAGAAATTTCATATGAAATTGACGGTTCGGACTTAAAATTATATAGACAAACTAATTCATATACTACAGGTAAGGCAAACCCTTTTGCGGCAAGTAATACTGTAGAAAATGAAGAAAATACAAGCAACAATGAAGTTATTGACACAAATACAAATGTAGACCCAAAATCAACAGGAACTTTCTACAATGATACGGGTACAAAATAATTATAGGTTATATTTATTTAAATAAATATATACAAAAAAATCTAAAGAGAAAGGAGTAATGTACGATGAGAAACGAAAGAGGTATTACATTAGTTGCTTTAGTTGTTACAATAGTTGTATTATTAATTTTAGCAGGGGTAACAATTACTTATGCTTTATCAAATAATGGAATATTCGCAAAAGCACAAGAAGCAGGAATGGTATCTGAGCAAGCAACTATTAGAGACGCTGTTAGCAGTGCACAAGCAGAATGCATGATGGAATATTATGATGCAAGCAAAACAACTAAAACAGAAGCTAAAGATTTGATTTCAAAATATGTACCATCAGGATGGTCAGTAACAGCTACAACAGCACCAACAATTACTGGTGGAGTTATAGCAGGAACAGTAACAGTTGCAACAAGTAGTTATACACACACTGTTACAATTGCAAATGGTGTAGTTACTGAAATTACAGCTGTAAAAAAATAATTTGATAGAAAAATCAATTATGATTAGGGCATATGCATAAAGTATATGCCTTGATTTATATAAAAACACTTTAAAGTTAACGGAGAAAATATGAATATAATATTATACATTTTAATATTTTGCATAGGAGCTTTATTTGGAAGCTTTTTTACATTAGCAGTTTATCGTATACCACTTGGAAAAGATATAACTCATGAGAGATCTTTTTGTCCAAACTGCAATCATAGACTAGAATTTTTAGATTTAATTCCTATATTAAGTTATTTATTTTTAGGAGGGAAATGTAGATATTGTAAACAAAAAATACGTCCAAGATATTTCTTACTAGAAATAATGTCTGGAGTAGTTTTTGTTTTATTTGCTTTATCTTTAAATTTAGATATATTACATACAGATATGAATACATGGATTTACTTTATATTTGGTATATTATACCTTGCAAGCTTATTTATTATTGCTGGTATTGATAAAGATAGAACTTATATTCAAAAATCTGTACTTTTATTTGGATTTATTA